>Ga0208261_1000242_pt1 | contig 22916 bp, 22 predicted proteins | sample Knorr_S7_td_DCM__FD_185595 | JGI IMG/M metagenome (GOLD analysis project Ga0208261, IMG submission 185595) | Marine microbial communities from Southern Atlantic Ocean transect - Knorr_S7_td_DCM_ad_131m_LV_B (SPAdes) (version 3) | ecosystem: Environmental > Aquatic > Marine > Oceanic | place...
AAAGATGTACCAATTTTAGCTGCAGGAGGAATAACAACAGGTAGCCAAATGGCTGCTGCAATGACTATGGGAGCAGATGGCGCTTGGTGCGGCTCAGTATGGTTAACAACTTCCGAAGCTGAAACTAATCCAGTGGTAAAAGAAAAAATGTTGGCTGCTTCTTCACGTGATACTGTCCGATCAAGAAGTAGAACAGGTAAGTTTTCTAGACAATTAAGATCACCATGGACAGATGCTTGGGAAAATGAAGGACCAGAACCACTTCCAATGCCTCTTCAATCTTTAGTTAGTGAACCAGCTCTTAGAAAGATTGATAAGCTATCTCAAGGAGGTCACGAAGGAGCAAAGCAATTAGCTACTTACTGGGTAGGTCAAGGAGTTGGTCTTATGAATCATTCATTATCTGCTGGAACGGTAGTACAAAATTTCAAAGAAGATTTTGCAGAAGCCTTAGAAAGATTAAATAATTATTTTGAATAATTAAGAAATTCTCTATGAAAAAAACAATGATCACTCTTTCAGTTATAGTTATTTGTATAGTAATTTTTTTCGGTTATCTCGCTATAACAAAACCAAATAAAATGCCATTTATTGGCCATTTTTTTGATAAAACTGTATACGGATCTTTATATTATTTTAATAGACCAGATCAAACTCACATATACTCAACAAAAGATAAAATAGAATTAAAATTATATGTATTTAACCCTGTAGATAAAAAATCTGAATCTAGCGTTTTACTATTTCATGGTGGCGGTTGGTCTTTTGGATCTTCATATTCATTATTTAAAATTTGCAGAGATATTTCAAATAACGGAATAACTTGTATCAGTGCTGATTATAGATTGGCGTTAAAACATAATTCGAATGTTATAGACTCTATGAGTGATGCAAGAGATGCATATAAATGGGTACTAGAAAACTCAGAAAAATTAAAAATCAATAAAAACCATATAATGGTTGGTGGTGGTTCATCGGGAGGACATCTTGCTGCATCTTTAGTAATGGTGCCTTATGATGATAATAAAATTATAGAAAATATAAGAGCTCTTATATTTTTTAATCCAGCACTAAATACAACTTTTTTTGATAGCGGATTTGAGTTACCAAAAAATACTAGTGAAAGAAGAATGAAATTCTGGTTTTTTTTAAAAAAGCTTTTTGAAGGAAGATCAATAGAATTATCACCTTCAAGTTATGTAAGAGAAAATCTTCCCCCTTCAATTATCTTTCATGGCACTAATGATCGGACAATACCTATTTCAATAATAGAGGACTTTACAGATGATATGAAATCTAAAGGTAATGACATTATTCTCTCAAAATGGAAAGGTAAGGGGCATCAATTTTACAGATGGGATAAAGAAGTTTATCCAGATGTAATTAAAGAAGTAGTAAAATTTATAAAGGATAATTAAATGCCATTAAGAACATCAATCTCAGGGACAATAATATCTATAATTATAGGTATTTTAATAACATTAGGTGTAAGTCAAAATAGTATAGACTTTTATGGTGTTCCTCTTATTGCTGTATGTTTTCTTTATTCATACATTATCCATTGGATTTTTTTTATTCATGGATATTTATTTCAAACCGAACATTATTTTGATGCAATAGGAAGCTTTACATTTGTTAGTCTATCATTTTTTCTTATTTTTACTGTTCAAGATTTTTACGCTTTTCTTATTTGTTCTTTAGTTGCTATCTGGTCTTTAAGGCTTGGCTCCTTTTTATTTAATCGCGTAAAAAAAACTGGAAGGGATACTCGTTTTACAGAAATGAAAAAGAACTTCTTCTGGTTTTTTCTAACATGGAATTTATCTGCATTATGGGTTTATCTTAGTTATGTAGCTGGAATGGTAGCTGTTACAAGTAAGCATTCAAGTGAATTAACTATTACTGAGTATATATTTTGTTTTTTTGGTTTTTTGGTTTGGTTAGCTGGTTTTATAATTGAAGTAGTAGCAGATAATCAAAAGAAAAAGTTTAAAGAAGATTTAAATAACAAAGATAAATTTATCTCACACGGTTTGTGGGCCTGGTCAAGACACCCTAATTATTTTGGTGAAATACTTCTTTGGATAGGTATTACTATTATTGCTATTCCAATTTTTAAAAATTGGGATTATTTAGCGTTAATTTCACCAATATTTATTTATTATCTTTTAGTAAATGTTAGCGGTATACCAATGCTTGAAAAAGCCGCAGATCAAAAGTGGGGGAATAATGAGGATTATATTTCTTATAAAGATAGAACTAATATTTTATTTCTCAAGAAACCTGATTAAAACTTACTCTGTAACAAGATCATTTTTAAGATATTTACCGGCTAAATAGTAGTGATATGCGCACCATAACTTTAATGTTGTGAGTATCATTAGACTGTATCTTAATGACTCCTTTCCATAATCGGCTCTTAGAATATCACTAAGTATTCCAACGGCTTGAGGTCCAAAACCCAAGCCTATGATATTGATAATAAACAATAAAATAGCAGCAGCAACTGATCGCATTCTTAACTCAACAACCCCTTGAGTTTGACTAAAGGTTGTTGCTTGGTAGAAATTACCAAAGGCGATAGGCACTATTAACCATAAGAATGAAATATTTGCTGTCGGGCTTAGGTAAACCATATAATACAAAGGAGTTGTAATAAACATAGCCAAAGCTACTATCCATAAACACCATCTTACATCTTTTGATCCTAAGTAATCTGATAAATAGCCACCTAAAAAAATACCTAGGCCACCAGGTATGCCTAGTATTAAACCAAGATACCAACCAACATCACCTGTTTGCATCCCGTATGATCTTTGAAAGAAAGAAGGAAGCCATGTTATTGCTCCGTAACCTACAAAAGCAGCAAGAGAAGCGCCAAAAGCGAGATGTCTAAATGATTTTTTACTTAAGAGATATTTTGCAGTCTCTATTATGCTTGGCTGTTCTTTAGTATCCGCTCTTCCTTCAGCTTGACCTCTCTTAGGTTCTTGAACAGTAAAACGAAATATAATTGCCAATAGAATACCAGGAATGCCAACAACAAAGAAGGCTATTCTCCAGCCAAAATATTCATTTATCCATCCCCCAGCAAATAAGCCAAACATAATTCCGAATGGAATTCCTAGTGAATATATACCTAATGCAGTAGATCTGACATTTGCAGGAAAATAGTCTGATATCATAGAGTGGGCAGGGGGACTGCAACCAGCTTCGCCTATACCAACTCCAATTCTAGCAATTAATAAGTGGAAAAAATTTTGAGCAAGTCCAGAAAGAGCTGTCATAAAACTCCAGACACCAATTGCAAGTGAAATTAGGTTCCTTCTATTTCCATAATCAGCATATTTGGCTATCGGAATACCAAGTGTAGCGTAAAATAACGCAAAAGCGAAACCCGTTAACATACCAAGAGATGTATCTGATAAATTTAAATCATTTTTGATAGACTCTAAAAGAATCGATAAAATTTGACGATCAATAAAATTAAATGTGTAAACGACAACAAGTATGCCTAAAACATAATTCCTTAAGCTGTTTGATGGGTTTTCAGTTAATGATGACATTGTTCACTTTGAAAAATTAATAAAAACAGATTATATATTTTTTTCAAAGTATCTAGCAATTTATTTAAAAAAAGGGGGTATTAACACCCCCTTTTGACATTAATTTTTTAAAAGATTTTCTTTTGATGTAAGAGTAATCTTTTTTGGTTTTTTATGATCAGGTATCACTCTTTCAAGTCCAACATATAAAATTCCGTTAGAAAGAGCTGCGCCTTTTACGACCATATCATCTGAAAGTACGAATTTTCTATTGAAATTTCTTGCAGCTAAACCTTGGTGAACCAAATTATCATTTGAGTCATCTGGTCTTTTTCCTGAAATTACAAGGTTTTCACCAACCACTTCGATATCAACATCTTTTTCTTCAAAACCGGCTAGCGCTAGCTCTATACTGTATTTGTTATCCGATAATTTTCTAATATTATAAGGTGGATAGTTAACATTTTGAGCTTGATTTTTAGCCAATAATGACAATGTATCAAAGGTCCGATCAAAGCCAATAGTAAATGGAGATAAATCTCTCCATATAGTGTCAAAAGTTGTTCTCATTTTATACTCCTTTAAAAAGCAAGTTTAACAAATGAAGACCCTTAAAAGGCGTCTTCAATTATTAGATAGTAATGAGTATATTTATTTCAAGGCTTGAGAGATTTGTCGCTATAGAATTGGCGGTTTTTTAATGTTTTCATCTATAAAAAAATCTACATATTTATGAAAGTATTGGTTGCCTCTTTCGTTTTTTCCAAAAATAACATTCTCTTTTGAGTTGGAATCTAAACCTCTTTGAATTTCTAATCCTAGAGCATAATCTTCATCATTAACTACATCTCTTAAGAAGTTCATAAAATGATCTAGTTCCGCTTTATCTTCTTCATTTTTTGGTGTCTCAGGCGCAACATAATGTAAAATCGTCGTATTTTTATCAGGAGTATTACCAGGTAAGATTTGAGCTATTTGACCAATTCCAAGTCCGAGGGAAATTGAAATATTAGGGAATAATGTTCTTACAAAATCTACTCCAGCCCCTTCTTTTTTCCACCATTCATTTTTTGGTAAATCATGTATTTCTTCAATATTTGTTGATGCAAAAGCGATTCTAAGATGAGGTCCAAATGATGAAAAATCCATAATACCTTGTTGAGTCATAGGCAGAATTGTTTCTTTATGAGCAGTTGAAAAATGATAACCTTCTAAATATCCGTCAAAAGCTATTTTCCAATTTGCACCATGAATGATTTTAAAGCCATGATAATGCCAGTCTTGAAGCTTGAAATGCTCTATCTCAGATTTCATACCCCCAAGAAATTCATCTAAATTTAATTCTAAATTAGGAGTTAAGGTCACAAAAATCATTCCGCCAAATTCTTCACAAGGTAAAACCTGCAGTCCATTACAACTTTTATCGAGTTCACCAAATTTATCATTTTCTAGAATACCAATCAGATCACCTTGATTTGAATAAGTCCATCCATGATATGGGCATGTAAATCTATTTTTATTTCCAATTTCTTCACCTGCTAAAGGAGCACCACGATGTGAGCATACATTTCTAAAAGCATGAACCTTTGACTCTTTGTCTCTAGTTATTAGAACTGGTATCCCAACAACTTCCATACTTTTGTAGTCACCTTTATTCGGTATTTCAATTGATAATGCCAACATTAGAGGTAATTCTTTAAATATTTTATTTATTTCAGAATTCCATCTTTTTTTGCATGTATAATCTGATGTAGGAATTGAAAGTATATTTTCAGCTTGGTCAGTAGTATTATTCTCTACATGACCAACAACTCTTTCTGCTATTTGATTATACTCTTCTTTTCTATCCATTTGATAAACCCCTAAACAATAAATAATATATAACCATTATATAATTTTAAATATATAAATTTTATCAAATAAATTGAAAAAATATGCGTCAAAAAGGTAATGGATTTAAATATTAACCTCTGTTAAGAATATATAATTAATTATATTTAAATTAAGACTAAACTGTTAACTAACTGATTATTTAGGAATATTTTGAAAGATGGATCTAGCATTTACAAAAGAAGATGAGAATTTTCGTCAAGAGGTAAAAGATTTTATAGATAAGAACTTTCCTCAAAAATTAAAAGATATTGATAAAAGAACTGATTTAACAAGAGAGGATATGCTCTCTTGGCATAAAGTTTTATATAAAAAAGGTTGGATTGCACCTCAATGGCCAGAAGAATATGGTGGAACAGGTTGGAATATTACTCAGAGATATATTTGGGATCAAGAATGCGCTAATGCAGGCACAACTCCATTAATTCCTTTTGGTTTAACTATGCTTGGTCCGGTTATAATTGGTTTTGGAAATGAAGATCAAAAGGATTGGGTCCTAAAAGGTATTTTATCAGGAAATGATTGGTGGTGTCAGGGTTATTCAGAATCTGGAGCAGGATCTGACCTAGCAAGCTTAAGAACTAAAGCAGAAAAAGTTGGAGATCATTATATTGTTAATGGGCACAAGACATGGACAACATTAGCTCAATTTGCTGATTGGATGTTCTGTTTAGTAAGAACAAAGAATGATGGAAAGCCTCAAGAGGGTATATCATTTCTTTTAATTGATATGAAAACTGAAGGAATTGATGTTAAACCAATTATTACTTTAGATGGTGGGCATGAAGTTAATGAAGTTTTTTTAGAAGATGTTAAAGTTCCAGCAGAAAATCTTGTTGGAGAAGAAAATATGGGATGGACAATTGCAAAATTTTTATTAGGTAATGAGCGTACAGGAATAGCTGGCGTAGCAAGATCTAAAAAAGCGGTAGAACGCCTCAAAGATATAGCCTCTTCTGAATATATAGATGGTGAAAATTTAATTAATGATTCAGATTTTAATTCAAAAATCGCCGATCTTGAGGTTGATTTAACTGCTCTTGAATATACAGAATTAAGGACTTTAGCAAAAGAAAGTAAAGGTGAAGGACCAGGCGCTGAATCTTCAATACTTAAAATTAAAGGAACCGAGATTCAGCAGAGAATCACAGAATTAACCATGGAAGCAGTGGGTCATTACTCTAACCCATATCTAACTCCTGCTTTTGAGAGACAAGGATCTAATTATTTAACAATTGGTCCTGATTATAGCCATGGTGTTGCACAAAATTATTTTAATACAAGAAAAACTTCCATTTATGGCGGATCAAATGAAATTCAAAAAAATATTATCGCCAAGATGGTGTTAGGGTTATAGGAGGTAACAATGGATTTTTCTTTTAGTGAAGAACAAACTTTATTGAGGAATACAATACAGTCTTTTATTCAAGACAATTATGATTTTGATAAAAGGCAGGCAATAGTTAAGTCTGAAGAAGGAATGAAACAAGAAAATTGGAAACAATTTGCTGAACTTGGTCTGCTAGGCCTACCTTTTTCGGAAGAAGATGGCGGATTAAATTTTGGATCTGTTGAAACAATGATTGTTGCTGAGGAATTTGGAAAAGGTTTAGTTGTAGAGCCATATATACAAACCGTTGTGACATGCGGAGGATTTTTAAGAAGAGCAAGTGCAAGCATAAAAGAAAAATATATTCCTGGGATTATCTCAGGAGAAGATATTTGGGCTTTTGCATATGCTGAACCACAAGGGCGTTATAATTTAAATGATCTGACTACTACAGCTACATTAGATGGTGATCATTATATTATTAATGGTTACAAATCAGTTGTATCTGGTGGCCCATGGGCAAATAAATTTATTGTTTCAGTTAGAACATCAGGTGATCAAAGAGACTCTGATGGAATATCAGTTCTTATTGTTGATAAAAATTCAGAAGGCTTATCAATTAGAGATTATCCAACTGTTGATGGAAGTAGGGCGTCAGAAATAACATTAGAAAATGTATCTGTTTCTAAAGATGAGTTAATTGGAGAAGAAGGTAAAGGAGCTGAATTAATCGAATTAATAGTTGATGAAACTATTGCTGCTATTTGCTCAGAAGCTATAGGTGCAATGAAAGTTTTGAATGATGCTACAGTAGAATATTGCAAAACTAGAAAACAATTTGGTCAACCTATTGGTAAATTTCAAGTTCTTCAACATCGTATGGTCGATATGTTCATGCAATATGAACAAAGTGTATCTATGACTTATATGGTAAATTTAAAATTGGACGAAGAATACGCTGAAAGAAGAAAAGCAGCATCAGGAGCTAAAGTTCAAATTGCTAAAGCTGCTAAATTTATAGGCCAAAGTGCTGTTCAACTGCATGGTGGAATGGGAATGACAGACGAATTAAATGTTGGGCATTATTTTAAAAGATTATCTATGATCGAAAACTCCTATGGTAATATTGATCATCATTTAAAAAAATATTCTTCTGCCGGGTAAAATAATATGAATGAATGGTTAAAATTTGAAAAAAATGGCTCTATTGGAACATTAAAACTTAATAGACCAGATATAAGAAACCCCCTTGGCGAACCTGAAGATGCAGAAAATTTTGAAGAAGCTCGTGATTTAATCAATAATGATAGAGATATAAGATGTGTAATTCTTACTGGAGAGGGATCAGCCTTTTCTGCTGGTGGAAATGTCAAAAATATGAAGGAAAAAAAAGGTAATTTTTCTGGGTCTTCTGTGGCTCTAAGAGAGAGATATCGATATGGTATCCATAGAATAATAAGAGCTGTATGGAGTATTGAGGTTCCTGTAATTGCCGCAATAAATGGACCTGCGATTGGTTTAGGTAATGATGTAGCATGTCTTGCAGATATAAGGATAGCATCAGAAAAGGCCAAATTTGGCGTTACTTTTTTAAAGATTGGATTGATCCCAGGTGATGGTGGAGCTTGGTTGTTGCCAAAAATAATAGGTTTTTCGAAAGCAGCTGAACTACTTTATACTGGTAAAATTATTAATCCTGAAACAGCTAAAGAATGGGGTTTGATTAGCGAGATATCAAAACATGAATCATTAATGGAAGATGCTAATGCGCTTGCTTTAGAAATTGTAAAACAACCACCTGATGCATTAAGGATGGCTAAAAAACTTCTTAGAGAAGGAATTACAAATAGCTTCGATACCGTACTTGAGATGTCAGCAAATATGCAAGCTTTGATGCATTTAACTGAAGATCATCAAGAGGCGTTGTCAGCATTTTTTGAAAAAAGAGATGGAAATTTCAAAGGTAAATAGGAGAAATCATGCAATTAGGTTTTAAAGAAGAAGATATAAAATTTAGAGATGAAGTAAGAAGTTTTATTAAAGAAACCTTTACAGATGATATGAGAAAAACTTTATCACTATCAAAAAACGGTCATGCTGGAAAAGATCTTCATGTAAAATGGCAAAAATCTTTATATGAACGAGGATGGATGGCACCAAATTGGCCAGAGCAGTATGGCGGTGCAGGTTTTACTTCAACCCAAAAGTATATTTTTGAATCAGAAATGGCTCGTGAAGGGGCGCCGAGAACCATACCGTTTGGATTATCGATGGTTGCACCTGTTATTATGGAATTCGGTTCTCAAGAACAAAAGGATAAATTTCTTCCTGATATTCTTGAGAGCAATGTCTGGTGGTGCCAAGGTTATTCAGAACCTGGCTCTGGCTCTGATTTAGCTTCATTACAATGTAAGGCAGAAAATCAAGGTGATCATTATTTAGTTAATGGAACAAAGATTTGGACCACTATGGCTCAGTATGCTGATTGGATTTTTTGTTTAGTTCGAACCTCAAAAACAGAAAAACCCCAAGAAGGGATATCTTTCTTGTTAATTGATATGAAGTCTCCTGGTATTGAAGTAAGGCCTTTAATAACACTTGATAATAGTCCAGAACCACATCAAGAAGTTAATCAAGTTTTTTTTGAAGATGTAAAAGTTCCAATAGAGAATTTAATTGGTGAAGAAAATAAAGGTTGGACATATGCTAAGTACTTACTTGAGTTTGAAAGAGGAACTGCATACTCACCAGGGTTATATAGAGGCATAAAGAATTTAAAAGATATAGCTAGAGATACATCTATTGGTGATGGCTTAACTTTATTAGATGATAATGATTTTCTAAATAAGATTAATGAATGTGAAATTCAAATTCAAGCTATGGAGTTTGTAGAACTTAGGATTTTTTCAGCTCTATCTGCTGGACAAAGGGTAGGTCCAGAATCCTCGATTTTAAAAACTAGAGGTACTGAGATAGGTCAATATTTACAAGAACTGGCAGTTGAGGCTATAGGTTATTGGTCCCATCCATTTGTAGAAGATACTTTTGCGAATGTTAATGAACCAAGTATTGGGCCAGATTATGCTGCAACGATCACTCCCGAATATTATAACGGAAGAAAAACAACTATTTATGCTGGTTCAAATGAGATTCAAAGAAATATTATTTCTAAAGCTGTACTTGGATTATAAATATATATTGAAGAAAAGAAATTTATCACGACTCAGGATAAATTATTAACATGTCAACTTGGGGTAAACTTGCTGGAGCTTCTGCTGGATATTTTATTGGCGGAATTATAGGTGCTGTTGTAGGTGCAGTTGCAGGCCATTATGTTATTGATAAAGAAGATGAAGATGTAGCATTCGCTATAGCTTTAATAGCTCTATCGGCAAAAATGTCTAGAGCAGATGGTGATTTTTCGGAAAAAGAATTAATGGCGTTTAATGAAATACTAAGTGAAGTTCCTAAGAATGAATTAAATAATGTAATTAAAATTTATAAATTAGCTCAACAGGATATAGCTGGCTATGAAGCATACGCTGAACAAATTTCTAAATTATTTGAAGGTAAATTTGAAGTTTTAGAAAATGTTCTTGATGGATTATTTCATATTGCAAAGTCTGACGGACCAGTAAATCAGAGCGAAGTAATTTTCTTAGAGAATGTAGCGGGGATTTTTGGTTTTTCATCAGCAGAATTTGCTCGTATTAGAGCCAGTCATATGGCATCAGAAATAGATGATCCATGGTTAATTTTAGGTATAAATGCTGGTTCAAATATTGAAATTGCTCAAAAAGCATGGAAAGAGTTAGCCGCACAAAACCATCCTGATAAAATGATTGCAAATGGGGTACCAAAAGAGTTATTAGGTATGGCAAATGAAAAGTTAGCCATTATTAATGGTGCATATGATAGAATATTGAAAGCACACAAAATAAAAGCAGGCTCAGAGGAAATTTAATGTCTAAAGAAAAAAAAATTATAGCTGCCAAAAAAGCTTTTGAATATGTTGAAGAGGGAATGAAGCTAGGTTTAGGCACAGGAAGTACTGCAGATGAATTTACAAAGATATTATCAGATAATGTAAAGGATGGTTTTCAGATTACATGTGTTCCTACATCAGAAAATACAAAAAAATTAGCTGAATCATTGGAAATACCTCTTGGAACTCTAGAAGATTACAATATTCTTGATCTTACAATTGATGGAGCAGATGAAATTGACGATAATCTCTCACTTTTAAAAGGTGGTGGAGGTGCTTTGTTAAGAGAAAAAATTATAGCTTTTAACTCCAAAAAAATGATTGTTATCGCGGATGATTCAAAAAAAGTAAGTAAATTAGGCGACTTCAAATTACCTATTGAAATTATAACTTTTGAGCATGATACAACGATAAAGCGTGTTTTAGAGAAGCTTGATGCAATAGGCTACTCTGGAACATCAAATTTAAGAATGGAAAATGACAAACCTTTTCAGACAGATAGCAAAAATTTAATTTATGATTTGTCAATCGGTTTAATAAAAGAGCCTTCTATTATTAATGATTTATTAAATTCAATTCCGGGAGTAGTCGAAAACGGTTTATTTGTTGATATGGCGAATATTGTAATATTAGGTGAGATGGATGGAGTAAAAATTATTGAAAAATAATTAAACTGCACCAGCCTTTTGAGCATAAAACCAACCTGACTCCGCAAGAGGCCGAACTCTATCTGCTCTGTCTTCAGCATGCTCACTAGCCGCAGTTCCATCTCTGACACGACCAATAATGCCTTGCAATATTCCTGCTAATCTAAAAAAATTATAAGAAAGATAAAAGTCAATATTTTCTATCTCTTTTCTATTCGTATTATCACAATACATTTTTATATAATCTTCAGCGCTAGGCACTCCAATTGATTTCAAATCGGTATTCGACAATGTTTGTGTACCAGCTCCAGTACCATCACCAGGCATGTACCATTGCATAAGATGATAAGTAAAATCACCCAAAGGATGACCGAGTGTTGATAACTCCCAATCTAAGACCGCTGAAACTTTTGAAGTATTTCTATCAATAACCATATTATCTAACCTATAATCTCCATGAACTATTGATGTTTCATCATCTCCAGGAATGTTATTCGGTAACCAATCTATTAATTTATTCATCTCGATTATTTTTTCTGTTTCTGAAGCAATATACTGCTTAGTCCATCTTGATATTTGACGAGAAAAATAATTTCCTGGTTTTCCAAAATCCTCAAGACCTATATCTTTATAATTTGTGTTATGTAAATCTGATAATGTTTTATTTTTTTCTATATAAATTTTAGCTCTTAATTCATTATCAACCTCCGGAATAGTTGGTTCCCAATAAATATTACCCTCAACCATTTCCATGACATAAAATATTGTGCCTATAACGCTTTCATCTAAACAAAGTTTGTAGGTTTTAGGCACTGGAAAACCAGTTGAATTAAGAGCAGTTATAACTTTATATTCTCTATCAACTGCATGAGCTGAGGGAAGAAGTTTTCCTGGAGGTTTGCGTCTTAAGACATATTTTTTCTTGGGTGTTACAAGTTGATATGTAGGATTAGATTGTCCGCCTTTAAATTCTCTAACTTCTAGCGGTCCTTCAAAATCGTCAACATTATCATTTAAGTAAGTTTCTAATTCTTTTTCAGGAATTTTAAGTTTTTCCTGTACCTGCATTGTGCCAGTAAATTTTTCTGTTGATGATTCCTCTTCTATATTCATTTTTATTCCTTTAATGCTCTCCAACCAATATCTTTCCTATAATAACAACCTGACCAATTAATTTTTTTTACAAGACTATAAGCTTTTTCCTTTGCATCAACTAAATTTTTTCCATAACCATTTATATTTAAGACTCTTCCTCCAGAAGTGACAATTTTATTATTTTTGGTTTTTGTACCTGCATGGAATATTTCTACATCATCTATATTATCTATTGCATCTAATCCCTTAATTTCATCACCAGTTTCATAGCTTTCTGGGTAACCTTTAGCTGCTAAAACTACTGTAATTGCAAAATTTTCTTTCCATTTTAATGTATAATTATCTAGGTTTTTCTCTTTAACATTAACTAGCAATTCAACTAAATCATTTTCAAGTCTAGGAATTATTACCTGACATTCAGGATCGCCAAATCTAACATTATATTCAATTAACTTAGGCTCATTATCCTTAATCATTAAACCAGCATATAATATTCCAATATAAGGTGATCCATAATCGTTCATAGCTTTAATTGTAGGTTTAATAATTTTATTTATTGTTTTTTCTTCTAATTCTTTATTCATAATTGGTGCAGGTGAGTATGCTCCCATGCCGCCAGTATTTAATCCGATATCTCCATCTCCAATTCTTTTATGATCTTGTGCCGATGTTAAGGGTATAAAAGATTCTCCGTCTGAAATAATAAAATAACTTGCTTCTTCGCCATCTAAAAATTCTTCAATAACAATTTCATCTCCAGCATTCCCAAATTTACCAGAAAATATTTCATTAACTGAATTAATTGCGTGATCTCTTGTTTCTGCAATTATTACTCCTTTACCTGCTGCAAGCCCATCAACTTTAATTACAAGTGGTATTGAATGATTATCGATATAAACAAGCGCATCTTTTGCATTTGAAAAAGTTTCATATGTTGCTGTAGGAATATTGTATTTTTTACACATATCCTTTGTAAAGGATTTTGAGCCTTCGAGTTTAGCGGCTTTTTGATTTGGTCCAAAAGTAAAGAAACTATTTCTATTAAGGTAATCAGCTAGACCTTCGACAAGAGGAATTTCTGGTCCTATAAAAACAATATCAATATTATTATTTTCACAAAAATTTAAAATTTCCTGTTGATTTGAAATATCATAGTTATGACAACTAGCTATTTTTTCTATGCCTGCATTTCCTGGTATACAATGTAGCTCATTAATTTTACTACTTTTTGAGAGAGCCTCAGCTATACTGTGTTCTCTTCCACCACCACCTATTAAAAGTATATTCATGTTAATTATATTATATTGATTTTGAAATATTATAAGTTAATTTAGTATAAAAAAAAGCTACATAATGAATGATAACTTAATAAATAATCTTGAATATACTGTTTCTGAACTATCCAATTCTATTAAGAGAATAATTGAGGATAATTTTGACTATATAAGGATAAAAGCTGAAATAGGTAGAGTTTCAAAACCTAATTCAGGACATATCTATCTGGACCTAAAAGATGATGCCTCAGTAATATCAGGGATTGTTTGGAAAGGAAATGTTAATAAATTAGATATTATTCCTGAGGAAGGCCTTGAGGTGGTTTGTACGGGTAAAGTAACCACTTATTCTGGTCAGTCAAAATATCAAATTATAATCGAAAATATGGAGCCTGCTGGAATTGGCGCACTGATGGCTTTGTTAGAAAAAAGAAAAGATAAATTATTAAAAGAAGGCTTATTTGCTGATGATTATAAAAAAGATATTCCGTTTTTACCCAAAAGAATTGGGGTTATAACTAGCCCAACTGGAGCAGTAATAAAAGATATACTTCATAGAATTCATGACAGATTTCCTGTCAATGTAACAGTATGGCCTGTTAAGGTTCAAGGAGAGTCATCTTCTGAGGAAGTTATAGATGCTATTGAAGGTTTTCATTTATTAGAGCAAAGTAATTTAGAAAAACCGGATGTTATAATAATTGCTAGAGGGGGAGGAAGTATTGAGGATTTATGGGGTTTTAATGATGAAGATCTTGTTCGTAAAGTTTTTGAGTCAAAAATTCCTATAATTTCAGCAATTGGTCATGAAACAGATATAACTCTTATTGATTTAGTTGCGGATTTAAGAGCTCCAACACCAACTGCAGCTGCAGAAATGGCAGTTCCAGTCAGAAAAGATCTACTAGTTTCTACCAAAGACTTATTTGAAAGAATAAAAAATTACATAAATAATAGGTTGGACTATGAAAAGAGATCACTAATATTAATAGATAAGGCTTTACCTAAATTAGATACATTATTGAGTAATTATAATTTAAGATTTAATAAAACAAGCTCAATCCTAAATATATCTCTTATTTCTATGATAAAAAGCTATAAAGATATTTTTTTAAGAAAAGTAGATCATTTAAAGATTAACAATTTGATTAGAAATTTTGATAAATCAAAAGATATGTATTTGAATACTTCAGATAGATTACTTAAATCTGCCTCTAATATTATTGACAGTAAGATTAATTCGCTTCAACTTCAATCAGGAATGTTAGATGTTTTGAGTTACAACAGTGTTCTTAAAAGAGGTTTTGCTGTTATAAAAGATAAGAATTCAAAGATAGTTACTAATTCTAAAAAATTGAAAGTGAAAGATGAATTAATGATAAATTTTTATAAAAACGACAAAATAAAGGTTAGTTTAAAAAAAGATAAGTAAATTATGAGTAAAGAAGCAAAATTAATCTACGGTGATGGTAATTTTCAAGTTTTAGAAAGAGGTGATTTTGTAATTTGTGCAGTCACAAAAAAAAGAATACCATTAAATGAATTAAAATATTGGTCAGTTGATAAACAGGAGCCATATTTTGACGCGCACAGCTCATTAGAGGGCGAGTTATCCAATCCTAATTAAATCTTTTATCCCATCTATTATGTAACCAGAACCATTCTTCAGGTTTATCTGAAATTATTTTTTCTAAAAATAAATTAATTTTATTAGTAAAGTTAAGTATATCAGTATCAATATTTCCTGTTTTATCAATTTCAATTTTATCAAAAAATTCAATTTCAAAATTAACGCCATTTTTTCTTTTTACTTTAAGTGGTACCACAGGATATCCATATTTTAATGAAAGTGATGCAGGGGTTGAAGCAGTCATAGCATTTAAACCAAAAAAATTGGCCTTTACTCCATTAGATAGCTTTTGATCAACTAACATAGCTACGCTTCCATTATCTTTTAAAAAATTTAATATCTCTTTAGTTCCTGAAGGACCCTTGGGGAATTGATGTTCTGTTATTAATTTTCTTTGTTGAATCATCCATTTATTAAAAAAATAATTATTTGATTCACGAAAAACTGCCCCAACTAGATGATCTACCTCTTTTATTGCTATAGGAATAATTTCCCAATTCGCTATATGACCAGACACATAAATTACCCCATTATTTTTATTTTCTTCTAGGATCTCCCTACCTTTAATATTTATCCTGCTTTTTTCTTTGATAAGGGTTTTTATGTTAAAAAATTCTGCTGAAGTCCTTCCTAAATTTTCCCACATATCTCTAATTATTTCTAACCTTTTTCTTTTATTTAAGGTTGGTATTGCTTTCAATAAATTTTGATTAGCTCTTTTAGAAATACCTAATTTTGGACCAAGCTTTCTGGACAATAAACCAATTTGTTTTGATGTTTTATCAATATTAAATAACTTACAATATATAGATAACAGAACAATTAATTGCATTTCCATTGCATATCTTATTAATTTAAATATAAACATAAACTTGTTATAACATATTTTTACCTCTAATTTCCTTTATAGTTTGGAGAAGGTTATGTCAGAACCATTAGAAAATGAAATTGAAGAAGAATTAAGAAAGAAACAACTTAAAGCTTTGTGGGATAGATTTGGTTTATACCTTATTGCAGTAATATTGATTATTATAATGTCTTTTGGAGGTTATGAGTTTTCTAAATATTTAGGATACAAAAATTCTGAAAGTGCATCTGATCAATATGAAAAGGCGCTAGCAGTTTTAGATGATGAAAATAATAGCGATGCAATAGATATTTTTGATTCTTTAGTGAATGAATCTAATGGATATTCTGGTCTTTCTTTATTTAATTTATCAAATATTGCAATTAAAGAGGGAGACAAAGTCTTAGCATTAGAATATTTGGCTAGAGCAGCTAAAGACAAAAATCTTTCAAAAAAAATCAACGATTTTGCTATTTTAAAATCTGGGTACATTATGCTTGATTATGCTGAGATTGCTAATATTGAAGATAAATTATCAAGTCTTTTAAATTCACAAGGTCCCTTTTCTTTTTATGCAAAAGAAATTATTGCTTTAGCTTATTACAGAGATAATAGATATCAAGAGTCATCAAAAAAATTTAATGATATTGCGAATGATGCATCTTCTCCGAGGAATATAGCTTCAAGATCTAAAATATTTTCTGAACAAATTTCAAGTTATGATAATGTTAAATAGTATGATTAGAATAATAGCAATTTTGATAATTTTACCTTTACTAAGCTCATGCGGCTCCTCAAATTTTTTTGGCGGAAAAGATATTGATAAAGACCGCATAAAGGGTGATAGAATATCAATTCTTAAACTAAGAAAAAATCTTGTTTCCGATCCTCAAACACTTCAAAGCAATATCGCTTTACCTCAAGAAAAAACAAACTCTGATTGGTTATACCCAGGCGGATCACTTAATAATGCATTAGAAAACTTATCCGGGCCAACATCTTTAAATAGAAAATGGAATATGAAGATAGGAGCTGGTTCAACAAAAATGGCTTATTTGATATCCATGCCAATAATAGCTGATAATAAGGTTTTTTCGTTATCCTCAGATTCAAGAATTCAAGCTTTTGATATAAATAAAAGAAAAAGAATTTGGAATAACAACCTTGCAATAAAAAAAGAAAATAAAAGAGAAGGATTCGGCGGCGGATTATCATTTTCTGATGGAGTTGTTTATGCTTCAACTGGATTTGGATATCTGTATGCATTCCTAGCAGATTCAGGTGAAATGCTATGGGAATTGAATATGAGGATTCCTAGTAGATCTTCACCAATAGTGTTTCAAGACCTTGTTTTCGTAATGACACATGATAACCAACTCTTTGCAGTAGATAAGGATTCAGGCGAAGTAATGTGGACACATAGAGGCATATTAGAGTCAGCTACGATTTTATCATCAACTTCAGTTGCTGCAGGAGATGGTTTAATATTTGTTCCTTATTCTTCAGGAGAAATTTATGCAATACGACCATTAAATGGATCAGTTATTTGGAGTGATTCTTTATCAAGAACAGGCTCATCTACTTCACTTTCCGAAATTAATTCTATAACAGCACGACCAATCATTGATGATGGCCAGTTATTTAGCGTCAGCCATGCAGGTAGAATGGTTTCTATTGATATTTCAACCGGTGAGAGAGTATGGACAATTGATATGTCAAGCACAGAAACACCTTGGCTTGCAGGTGATTGGTTATTTGTTTTAACATCTAATGCAGAGTTAGTATGTATATCTAAGAGATCAGGTAAAATTCGTTGGGTTACACAGTTAGAGCAATATAGGAATGAAGAGAAGAAGAAAAACCCTATCCAGTGGAGTGGCCCAGTTATGGTTTCAAGCAAATTGCTAGCTATTTCATCTGAAGGTAAAGCTATTTGGGTTTCCCCTGACGATGGTGAGATTTTAAATTCTGATAAAATAACAGGGTCTAGCTATTTACCGCCTTTAGTAGTAAATAACACTGTTTATATTTTAAACGATAATGGAGATCTTTCAGCTTATAATTAAGCTTAAGTTATAGTGTTATGGTCAAAACTATAGCAATTATTGGAAGGCCAAATGTTGGTAAATCGACACTCTTTAATAGATTAATAGCTAAAAATAGCGCTATTGTTGCAGATAATCCGGGAGTTACAAGGGATTATATAGTTGAAACATATACTGACAGAAATCTTAATATAGAATTAATTGATACCGCCGGATTAGAAGAAAATAACAAGAAGAATTTATCAAAAATTCTTAAAAAGACTTCCAAAAAAGTAATTGAAAAATCTGATGCTATACTTTTTCTTGTTGATGTTCGTTCTGAAATAACTTCCGATGATCTATTTCTAGCAAAATTGGTTCGTAAAAGTGGAAAAGATATAATATTAGTAGCTAATAAATGTGAAACAGTAAAACAAGATCAGGAAGCTTTAAAGTTTGATTCTTTTGGTTTTGGAGAATCCGTAAATGTATCTGCTGAACATAATAGGGGTATTCAATACCTTAAATCATTAATTTATGAGTCATTCAATCACGAGGATGCAGAGGATCAATCAAATTTATCAAAAGAAGAAAATAAAATTAAAATATCTATTTTGGGTCGTCCAAATTCTGGAAAATCTACTTTGGCAAATTTTTTGCTCAAAGAAGATAGACAGCTTGTAGGAGAAACAGCTGGTTTAACTCGTGATATAATATCAGAAGAATTCCAATGGAAAAAAAATAATTATATTATCATTGATACGCCAGGTTTAAGAAAAAAATCTAAAATTAGCGATGAGGTAGAAAAAAAATCATCTAAAAGCAGCTTAAGGTCAGTTGATATTTCAGATATTTCAATACTCATGATAGATGCTTCTATTGGCTTTGATAAACAAGATTTATTAATATCAAATTATATGGAAGATAAAGGAAAACCATTTATATTGGCGATTAATAAGTGGGATTTAATAAAAGATAAGAAGGATTCTAAAATTGAAATTTTAGATAAGATTTCTAAGTCTTTATCTCAATTTAGAGGAGCATCAACAGTTTTTATTTCTTCTAAAAACGGTCACGGGATTGATGAATTAATGAAAGAAGTTTTACAAATTTATGACTTAAGCTTTATTGAGATATCAACAAATAAACTTAATTCTTTTTTAGACAAAGTAACCTCAACACATACTCATCCAACTGATAACGGAAGAGAGGTGCGTTTTAAATATATTACTCAAATAAATTCAAATCCCATTTATTTTGCTATTTTTACAAATAAACCAAAGGCAGTTCTAGACTCATATAAAAGATATATACTCAATAATCTGCGAGAAGAGTTTTCTCTAAGTGGTGTTCCAATTAAAATAATATATAAAAAGACCGATAATCCATACAAAAAAAATTAGCACAAAATTTCAATAAGATTTTTATCATTTTCATTAGATTTTAATAAATTTTCTATAATTATTGTGGATATTTCTTCAGGATTATTGAAATCTGACTCATTAAGACCTGGAATAATTGTCTTTCTTAAGAAAGTATTCATTCTCGGCGCAAAGCAATAATGGATATCAATGTTATCTTTTGATACTTCTTTAGCCCATATAGATATCATTTTTTCAAGCCCAGCCTTGCTTACTGAATAAGGGATATGATATGGTTTATCTTCTTTTGTCTCTTTATCAAGGATAAATAAACATTTTGCATCTTTAGATGATTTAAGGAGTTGTTCAAAAGATCTAATTAAACGATAATTTAATGTTAAATTAAAATTTATCACTTTTTCCCAAATATCAGGTTTTAGATGAGATAATGGAGTTAACTCATTAGTTATTGCTGCGTTAGAAACAAGTAAATCTAATTTGCCCCATTTTTTATTTATTTCAAATCCTAATTTATCAATTGAATCATCTTCACTAAGATCTAATGGAACAATAGTTGATTTTGAACCAAGTTTAATTATCTCATCATATTGTTCTTCAAGTGCACCAACTGTTCGTGCAACTAATATTATCTCAAAACCCTTTTTTGCTAATTCAATTGATAAATATTTTCCTAACCCTCTTGATGAGCCAGTAACAAGAGCAATTTTATCTTTATGATCTTTAATCATTAATTAATTTTGGCTTTCATTTTCAGATAGTAAAGAGAGTTGTTCTTGAATCTTTTCGCTCTTGTAATCATTTAGATTTGTAGGGTAGTCTCCTGTAAAGCAATGATCAGTATATTCTGGACTATCATTATTTCTTCCTTTGTTATACCCCATTGATTTATATAAACCGTCTAATGAAAGGAAACCTAACGAGTCGGCGCCAATATATTTACACATTTCATCTAAACTTTTATTTGAAGCCAATAGTTGTTCAGTCTCTGGAGTATCTATTCCATAAAAATCCGGATATTTTATCGGAGGGCAGGCTATTCTCATATGTATCTCTGAAGCACCAGCCTCTCTCATTAACTCAACAATTTTGACTGAAGTTGTTCCCCTTACTACACTATCATCGACTAAAACTACGCTTTTGCCTTTTATTGAGCCTCTATCAGGATTATGTTTAAGTTTTACAGATGATTGTCTGTTTGACTGTGTTGGTAGAATAAATGTTCTTCCTACATAATGATTTCTTATTATTGATAATTCGAAAGGTATTTTTGATTCTTCTGAGTATCCTAAAGCTGCTGGAACGCCTGAGTCAGGAACTGGAACAACAATATCGGCGTTAGCTGGACATTCCTTAGCTAGATTTTTTCCAAATGATTTTCTACATTCATAAACAGATTTTCCATCTAGCATGGAATCGGGTCTAGAAAAATATATGTACTCAAATATGCAAGGACGCAATCTTGCGTTTGGAAAAGGTTTAATACTCTCCTCGCCATCTTCTGTAATTACAATGATTTCACCAGGTTCAATTTCTCTTACAAATTTTGCACCAATAATATCAAGCGCACATGTTTCTGAAGCTAATATTTTTGCTCCGTCTAATTCCCCTAAGACGAGGGGTCTTATTCCAAAAGGGTCTCTAGCGCCAATTAATTTTTTGTTAGTTAAAACTACTAATGCCCATGCTCCTGAAATTTGCATCAACGCATCAACTAAGCGATCTAATGTTCTATCTGCATCAGATCTAGCTACCAATTGTAAAATTGTTTCTGTGTCAGAGGTTGATTGGAAGATAGACCCTTTTCTTATGAGCTCGTCTCTTAGCGATAGTGCGTTTGTAATATTTCCATTATGAGCTATTGCAAATCCTCCACCCCATAAATCAGCAAAAAAAGGTTGAATATTTCTTTGAATTGTAGCACCTGTTGTTGAATATCTGTTATGTCCAACAGCGCTATTACCTACTAATCGATTTATTACAGACATTTTTGTAAAGTTATCACTTACTAACCCTGGATGTCTTTCAGATATAAACTTTGTTCCATCAAAAGTTACTATTCCTGCAGCTTCTTGACCGCGATGCTGTAAAGCATGAAGCCCTAAGGCAGTTAGTGCAGCTGAATCTTCATGGTTGTATACACCAAAAACTCCACATTCTTCATGTAATTTATCATCTTTAATAAAAGGTGATTTTCTATTCGTTTTCAATGCTTTCATTATTATTATCGCTATTAATTATATCCTGCATTTGAGTTTCATTAAAAAATTCGAAATTATCCGTAAGCATAACAGATAATTTTTCAATTAAAGGAAGTGTTTTTGAATCTTTTGTATATTCAGGAAAGTCCTCCCTTTCATTAGGCATTAATGTGTATATATAAATTATACAAGCAAGAACAAAAACTCTAAATACTCCAAAGAAAAACCCAAGCAATTTATCCAAATATCCTATGGATGTTGATTTAAAAATTTTGAGTATTGGTATTGAGATCACTCTCCAAATAATTAAAGTGAGAATAAAGATAGTTGATATAACTACTATATCTCTTAAAGCATCGTTTTCTATAAATATAACTAGAGGTTTTGAAAGATGGACGAAAAATACTTTTATATTTACAAATGCAACAACCCAACCAAGTAAGGCAAGAAGTTCTTTAAAAAAACCTTGAAACAAAGCCAAAGAACCTGAAATCACAATCGAAAAGATTAGAATTAAATCGATTACATTAGTTTCCATCATTTTCCCAAATATCGACTTACATAAATAAATCTTTATTACTAAAATTACTAGATAATTGTTCTTTTAATTTATTGGTCCTTCAGACAAACCATTTATAAACTGAACTACAAATGGATTATCAGTGCTTTCAATTGTATCTTTATTTCCTTCCCAAATAATCTCACCTTTATGAAGCATGTGAATTTTATCTGATATTGTTCTAGCGCTAGACATGTCATGCGTAATTGTAAGAGAAGTTGCGCCAATATCTCTTACCTTTTCTATTATCAGTTTGTTAATAACATCAGCACTTATTGGATCTAAACCAGTAGTTGGTTCATCAAAAAAGATAATATCAGGTTTGATAGAAATAGCCCTTGCTAAAGCAACTCTTTTTTGCATTCCCCCAGATAACTCAGAAGGATATAAGTTAACAACATCCTTACTTAAGCCAACCTTTTCAAGATTAAGAATTGCATCTTCGAAACATAATTTTTTGTTTTTACCATTTTGAATATTATAGAAACTAACATTTTGCCATATACGAAG
>Ga0208261_1000243_pt1 | contig 22851 bp, 17 predicted proteins | sample Knorr_S7_td_DCM__FD_185595 | JGI IMG/M metagenome (GOLD analysis project Ga0208261, IMG submission 185595) | Marine microbial communities from Southern Atlantic Ocean transect - Knorr_S7_td_DCM_ad_131m_LV_B (SPAdes) (version 3) | ecosystem: Environmental > Aquatic > Marine > Oceanic | place...
TGTAAATGTAATATTAAAATATTATATATTAAAAAAATAACACGTATTGAAACAACAATTTAATTGCAAGATACAAAAATAGGAAGTGAATTAATAGGAAAAACAAAAAAGAAAAAATCGCCTGATTGCGATTAAGTTTAAACTGGTTTTTTCTAAGTATTTCAGAAAGGCACAAACAAAAAAAGAATAAAACTCCAAGCATGAATCTATGAAAATCTCTAAAAAACCCCAAAAAAGGAATGAACTTTACAAGCATTCCATAACCTGGTCCCCATGAAAAAATCAAAGAAAACAGCATTCCAAATAAATAAATATTACTTATTGAACCTGATTTAAAATAAAAAAATAAATAAAATAAAAAAACTGGAAACAAGATAGAAAGATAAGATGAAGCAACTGGGTCATAAGAGGCAATATCGCCTAAACCCAATAAAGGAAAAAAGCCATTTAAAAGAATTCTAAAATCAATTCCACCTTGAGTACCCCAAAAAAAACCTTCCCTGACTGAGCTGCCAGATAATGAAAAAGTTGCAAAAAGCTGAGGCATTGCTATAAGAACAGAAACAAAAACACAAGAAGAAAAAATCAAAAAAAGTTTTTTAAAAAAAGGTCCTTTGAAAGAAAACAAATATACAAAAGCAATAAAGATTACTATTATGCTGCCTTGAATTTGACCAGCTAAAAATGAAGAAGTAATAAGCAAAACCAACCAAAAAATTTCTTTTTTTTGAATTTTTTTTTCTAATAAATTCTTAAAAATATTATCTATACATATAATGATCCAAGGCAAAACAGCACTAGATAAAATCAAATTAATATTTGTAGATTGCGACTGATGAAAACCATAATTACAAAAAATTAAAGTTGGTATCCAAGCAGACCAACCTTTACAACCTTTCAAACGCAAAAGACTCACCATTCCATAACACATGATTAAATTTGCAAAAATTAATAAAAAAACATATTCAGAAGCAACACCCAAAACATCACTTGAGCTTGGCCATGGAGGAAGCATGTAGACAATCCAACGTAAAGGATGGAAAAAACCAATTTGACCTTCAGCAATCAGTGGAAATGAACCATTTAACGAGCTGATTCCCCAAGAAAAATTTTCCACTTGCTGATAAAAAACTCTTGTAAAGGCCAACCCAAACTCAAGATCATCACCATTTAATGGATATCTATTAAAAAAGAAAGGGAAATGTTGAACAGCAACAAGGCCTAAACATAACCAAAAATCTCTTAATTTAAAGTTTTTCATAGATATCCTCTGCAATTGGCTTGCCATGCAATCTTCCATTTTCTATAAAAACTCTATGATTATTCATACCTTCAACTAAGGCTCCCCCAACATAAACACCCTTTATTTCAGTTTCATAAGTTTGAATGTTGTGCTTGGGGATTTGAAGTTCTCCTTCCAGCTTTAAGCCACAACCATTTATTAAAAATTTTCTATCTGGCCTGTATCCCGTCAATAAAAAACAATAATCAAAATCAAAATTAACAATTTTTGAATTTTGAACCTTTAATGAAGCACAAGAATCTACCAAAGAAATCAATTTCGAATCACCTAGCAAAGTAATCCTTTTTGCATCTATTGCATTTAAAAAATTAGGATATATCCATTTTTTAATTTTTGAAGAATCTGGACCTGACTGCCTGCAGCTTAATAATACATTATTACATTTACTCAAATCCAAAGCTGCTTCGACTGCAGAATTACCGGCCCCAACTATTAATACATTTTTGTCTTGAATTAAATTTGATCCTGAAAAATAATGACTAACATCGGGACCATCTTCACCAGGAACATTTAAATAATTTGGAGTTGAATATATTCCAGTGGTCAAAACAACCTTTCTTGTATAGATTTTTTGACCACCCTTGAGGTTTAAAATAAAATTATCGTCCTTGCCGGAAAGATGTTCTAATTCTGAAAAATTTAAAATATTTAAATGATGTCTGTTTGCAAAAGATTCATAATAATCACAAGCTTCTTTTAAAGTCGGATTAGAGCCATTTTTAGACTTCATTTCAAACTCATCTAAAGTTAACTTCTCTGAGGTTGAAAAAAAAACCATATCTTTAGGGTAACTTCTTATATGGTTACAAACATTGCCTTTGTCAAGACCTAGAACTTTTAACGAGTATTTGCCCAATTGATATAAAACTGAAAGTCCATTTGGACCCATGCCTACTACAACAACATCAAACATTAAATAACATGAATCTTTAAGATTGCAAAAACATCGGCACTAAGGGATACGGAAAAATTCCCCCTAGAGCTCCTTACGCTCTCAAGCTTCATTAAATCCTTTTTTAATTTTGAGCTCTTAGACAACATGCTGGTTCTTTCTTTTTTGAGCTTGGTTAATTCATTTTTTTGCTCTTCATTCATGTCACGGTTTTTAGAAAGACTCATAACTTTGATATGAATTTTATTAAATTCCATTTTGTAATCATCAATTGCATCAGAAATCCTTAGCTTTAAATTATTAAATCTAAAATCTTCTAGTTCAACCAAATGCTTAAAAACACTCTGCTTTTTGTTTAAAAAGGCATTTTCAATTGAATCTATTTTTTCAAAAAATGGCTCAAGAGAAAAATCATCAGAAATCCTGCATGGAATCTCGTCTGGCCACAATAAATCATCAGGAATCTTATCCAAGATTAAAAAATCATTGGAATCTGTCAGAACCAAAGAAACATCTTCGAAACTTTCCTCCTTATAGCTCCATTTTATTTTTGAAAAAAAGGCTACACAATGATTTGATGATGTGTCAAACCCCATCTTGTTTAAAACTTCTCTTTTAAGCACAGAAAACGATAAAGGAAGATCGGTAACATCTTTTATAGACGAGGTTAAAAATGGATGATTGATTGTTAGGTAATCAATCCAAGTCCTTGATAATGCAATATCTTTTGAGAAAGTTCCTCTAATCAATTCTGGAAAAAAACGTGATGATTCTTCTTTTAAAAAATGTGGTATTGTAAATTTCAGTTCAAAATCATCTGAATCCTTTAGGCAGTTGTACTTATCCAAAAACTCGCAAAAGGCAAGTTCAACTATTTCACCATCATTAAAAAACTTTATATTTTCTATATTATTTAAATTTTCTGGCCTTAAGTCAATACCACTTTTTGCAAATGATGACTCTAATGATTCGTCAACTTTCTTTATTGAGGAGGTTAGTGAAGAATCTAGTTTTTTTAATTTCTTTTTTTTGCCATAAGAGTCAACAAAAGCCTCCATGACAAATGATTCAGGGTCATTCTCTGAAGTCATGTAGCCTAAAATTGTTTCCAATTCTCCAATGGTGTTTTTAAATAAATCTAGCTTCTTTTCTAAAATTTTAATTAAATGATCCTCTACTGTCTTTTTGGCAATTAAATTTACTATCAAAACTTCTTTTTTTTGCCCTAACCTATGCACTCTTCCTATTCTTTGCTCAATTTTCATTGGATTCCATGGAAGGTCGTAATTGACAACAACATTAGCGAATTGCAAATTACGACCCTCGCTTCCAGCTTCTGTACTTACTAATATTTGACCTTTTTGAAAGTTCTCAATTATTTCATTTTTCTCACCAACAGACATTCCGCCTCTGTAAATCTGAACATCAAAACCTGATTTTTTTAAAATTTCACATATTGAATCTTGAGTTTTTAAAAATTCTGTAAAAATTAAAATTTTAGATGTTTTGTCTTTTTTATATAAATTTTTTAAAAACATCAATAGGACATCCATTTTATTTACATCAGAAACACCTTGACATTCTTTTAATATCTCAGATATTGCATTGATTTCTAAATTTAATTCTTTTTCTAATGTTTTCTTGTTGTTTTTCTTCTTCGATATTGGCAAAAAATCCAATACTTCCTTCGGATTGGAAGGATTCAAATTAGACTTAATTTCAAGTAATCTTTTTTTTCTCTTTTTCAAACTTGAGACAAAAGAATTTTTACTACTGGTTAACATCCTCTGAAGAGTCATGAGATAAAAAATATAAGAAGAATTATTGTTTGTAATACTTTTCTTGTAACCATCAACAGCATATTTGCTTACTTTGTCATAAAGATTCAAATAACTTTCACTTAAAGCAACACCAAGTGTTTCGGCTTTCCTTGGCGGAAGCTCATCAACACCTCTTATATCTGATCTTCTTGACCGAACCATTAAACTTTTTAAAATTGACTTTAATGCTTCAATAGTTTTTTTATTAAAATTTTTAGAAAATCTTTTACTCATTTCTGATATATTGATAGCGTGAGGAGAAACCAAATTCACCAAATTAAAAAGTTCGACGAGTGAGTTCTGCAAAGGAGTAGCCGTTAAAAGTAACATCTTCTTTGACTTTAAAGATTTAATAAACTTGTAATTCATTGTATTTACATTTTTTAAATGATGAGCTTCATCAACAATTACGACATCCCACTCTCTTTCGAAAAAAGCATCCCTGTAACCCTCCCGTTTAGCATAAGCTAAAGAAGTTACAACCATCGAATTATTTTTCAAAAATTCATTTAATGAATAACCAACCCTTCCATCAACAACTGGAATAGATATATTAAACTTATCTAAAAGCTCCTCTCTCCATTGTTCTGTTAATCCAGATGGAACAACAATTAATACATTACTGGCTTCTTTTCGCAAGATGTACTCAGTTAGTATCATTCCAGCTTCAATTGTTTTTCCTAACCCAACCTCATCAGCCAATATAGCTCTTCCATTCATTCTGTTAACAACAGTTTCGCAGGTCGATATTTGATGAGGAAAAGCAGAAGTTCTACTTGAAACAGGAGAGATTAAAATCTTCTTATCAAATTTCCTGGACAAAATTTTTGAAAAAACACTCAATCTAAAATCTTGAAAAGAGCTATACCACCCTTTCTCATCTTTATTTAAAAATAAATCTTTACTAGCATTATTGCCAAAAAGTCCATTTGAAAGGCTTTTATTGCTCATATTACAACTCTTAATGCTAACATTTATTAATTGAAAACTGTTAAAAAAAGCTTAAGAGAGAATGTTTTGGTAAACAGACTCAGACCTTTTAAGGAGTCTAAACTGTTCATACTCTTGCTTTCCTCTTTGTTGGGAATTTTCGCTGGATACCTTTCAATAATCTTCAGAAAAGCAGCTACTTTTGCAACAAATTTATTTGATTCAGGTCAAAAAATTCAAAATTTTTCTTTTATAGATCTGGCTATGTACATACCTATTGTAGTTTCAATAATATTTGTCATTATCTATTCAAATACAAAACTCTGGGGTGCAAGAGGTTTTTCAAGCATATTAAAAGCTGTCTTCAAGACTTATGGTCATCTTAGCCTTAATGATTCATTCAAGAAACTTGGCCTATCTATACTTTCAATAATCGGAAAAGGATCTGTTGGAAGAGAGTCGATGATAGCACAATGCTCAGGTGGCTTTGGATCATGGCTTGGAAGAGTTTTTCATTTGAACTCAAAAAAAACAGTCAGACTCATTGTTTCATCTGCAGCTGCAGCAATAGCTGCAACATATGGAGCACCTATTGCAGGGATATTATTCGCAATAGAGCTTCTGGCTGAAGAAGTACATGTCTCTCTTGCCCCTATGATTATTGCTTCGTTAAGCGCCAGCCTTATTGTCAATAGTTATGGATTAGATCCCGTAATAAACATAAACCTTTGGAGTGATGTTGGAGTAAAAGATTTATATATATTTGCAATTCTAGGTGTTTTGAGCGGCTTGTTCGGAGCACTCTATTCACATGCTTCAAACATAGCTTCAAAAAAACTATATGGAAAAAAATTCTCTCCCTTGATTGCCGGTTTCGGAATTTTTGTTTTAATAACATATATGCCAAAACTAACAGGAGGAGGTTATGACGAGGCTTCATTGATGATTCAATCAAACCCCATGGTCAATGAAATGCTTATTTATGTAGTGGGCAAAGCACTAATAACAATTATTTGTATTAATTCTGGATGGGCTGGAGGCCATTTTGGACCAATATTCTCAATAGGAATTGCACTTGGTTTAATTTTTGGTGCAAAATTTTCATATATAAGCACATCACTTGCTATCGCTGGTGCAGCAGCTCTTTGCGCATCAATAACACATGCTCCTCTTGCCTTGATAATACTAACTTGGGAGATGACAAACACTAGTGATGTTTTCATACCGGTGACTATTTCTGTAGTTATAGCCATACTTGTAAGAGATGTTTTCAATGTAAGAAATCTTTATGAATCACCATTAATAGATCTTCTTTCTAAAGAAAAAAATGTAAAAAATGAAAAAACAATCAAGCAAATAATGGAAAAAAAACCTCTTACTGTGAACTCAGACCAAAAAATAAGCGATGTTTTGTACTTAACAAGAACAAAAAAACAAACATATTTTCCAGTTTTAGAAAACGAAAAACTAAATGGCATAATAACAAGAGCGAATGTTTTACATGCCTTAGAAGCAGATTTGCATGGAAAGATAAACAAAGAACACCTAGATGACAAAGTGTGCAGATGGACATCATCTATAGAGGAAATATTGATAGTAAAAGAAAATGACTCTATTAAAGATACAGCTCATAAAATGCGTATATCAGGAATAAACATATCACATCTTCCTGTTGTAAACAATCTAAAAGAAATGAAAATTGTTGGAGTTTTACACAGTGAAGACGTCTTAAAAGCTCTAGATGTTTAAATGTTTGTTAATACGAAATTTTATTTTACAATTTCTATCTTATGTCATTACTTATAAAAAGATGGATTTGGATCATAGGTGTAATTTCAGTATTCAGCATTGCTCCTGTTTTAAAAATTGCAGATAACAAAAACCCTCTTAATTTAGGCTTGGATCTATCTGGAGGTGTCGACATATTGATAAAAGTAATAGCTCCGCCTGAAGAAAAACTAGACGAGATTGTTCCTGGCGTAGTTGATGTTATGTCAAAAAGACTAGACCCACAGGGGGTTTTATCGATATCAGTGCAGCAAGTATCTGAAGATAGAATAAACATACAGGTCCCATCCTCATCTGGAGAAAGTCCAGAAAGAGTACGAAGGCTAATCGAGCAATCTGCCCATCTTGAACTAGTTGATACTAGTTTTATATCATATCTAGCAGGGTCGAAAGCCTGCAGGAATGATGGGCAAAGTTATGAAAATTGTGATTTGGTATACACTAAAGATCAAGTTGTCATAGAAGGTGGAGACCTTAAGAGAGCAACAGTTTCACCAAACCCGAATGGAGGTTGGCAAGTTGATTTTGAACTTAATGAATCAGGATCAAATGCTTTTGCAAGACATACAGCTTCACATATATCCCAATATCTAACAATAGTTCTTGATGCAAATGTTGTATCAAGCCCAATAATTAATTCTGCAATTTTTGGCAATGGAAGCATCAGCGGAAGCTTCAGCATAGAAGAAGCGAACGAGCTTGCTTTGCTTTTGAATGCTGGAAGATTAGATGCAGATATAGACATACTAAAACTTTCTTCAGTTGGAGCCGCCTTAGGGAAGGACTCTTTGGAAAAAAGCATAAAGGCAGCATGGATAGGCCTTATTCTTGTTGCTTTATATATGCTCGCATGCTATAAAAGAAGAGGTGTTGCTGCAGTTTTCTCTTTAGTGATATTCTCCAGTATTCTTTTTAGCTTGTTTAGCAGCCTTAACATTACTTTAACACTACCAGGAATAGCAGGCTTAATTCTTTCGATAGGAATGGCTGTTGATGCAAATGTGATTATTTTCGAAAGAATAAAAGAAGAAGAAAGATCTGGGAAAAGTGGCCTTTTGGCATTAGAGGAAGGTTTTTCAAATGCTTTATCAGTAATAACTGACGCAAATGTTACAACATTCCTAATTGGCCTTGTGCTATACGCACTTGCAACTGGCCCTGTTAGAGGTTTTGCTGTAACTCTTTTGATAGGAATAATGGTTTCTGTTTTTGCTGCTCTAGTTGTAACTAGAGCAATCATGGAAACATGGGAAAAATAATGAATAAAAAATTAAATTTTTTAAAGATGAGCAAGGTTACAGTCTGGATAAGTTTGTCAATTTTAATCATGGGTATATTTTCAATGATTGAAAATACAAAGATATTCAAGATGGAAAAAACCGATGGGTCAACATCCTCTTTACCATTAAATCTGGGTATTGAATTTACGGGAGGAAGTGTTTTTGAGGTTGCCCTAGGAGAAGAGTCTTCTACTACAGAATTACGAGAATTACTTTCTGACAAACTCACCAAAAATCCTCAAATTCAAAAAAGCGGTGATGTGTATATTATTAGAACTGAATTTATATCAAATCCTGATGAAATTTATCTTTTACTGGAGTCAAAATACAAAAATTTCAACAAAGATGAAAATGTTTCGTCAGAAAGAATAGGACCTTTATTCTCTCAAGAACTTGCTAAACGTGCTTACTTGGCAACATTTATAGGAATGTTGGTTATCTTGCTCTACATAAGCATTAGATTCAGTTTTATCTTTGCACAAGGAGCACTAGTAGCGCTCGTTCACGATATACTTTTTGTTCTAAGTTATTTTGCAATATTTAAAGTTGAAATAGGCTTGCCATTTGTCGCAGCAATCCTAACAATTCTCGGTTACTCAATCAATGATACTATAGTCGTTTTTGACAGAATAAGAGAAAATATGAACAAGCTTAAAAATGAAAAATTTTCTAAAATATGCGAAACAAGCCTTTGGCAAACCCTTTCGAGAACAATAAACACCACCACAACAACACTTCTTGCAATAATGGCTATACAGGTATTTGGAGGAGCTACTCTAAAACCATTTACAACAGCTTTAATAGTTGGTTTTATAGCAGGAACATATTCTTCAATTTTTATTGCGACACCTTACGTGAACTCAAAACAAAAATGAATGTCCGATAAACGCCAAGAATTCAGAAAGAAATTATTAAAATATTGGAACATAAACGAAGAAGAAGATAAGCAAACAAGAACACCTTCCTTAAAAATATTAACAGAAAAAAATCCACCAAATACAAAAAAATTTGTGCAAAGAATGCTAAAAGCTTCTCGGCAAAAAGAAAATATACTTATTTTTGGAGATAACGATCTTGATGGCTGCATGAGTGCAGCAATACTTCTAGACTCTATTCAAAATATTGGTTGTAATGCAGAAATAATATTTGCCAAACATCACCATAATGATGGGCCCGGAATAAGAATGAAACATATAAAAGGAAAATTAAAAAATATTGACATCATAATAACAATAGACTGTTCCGTCAGGGATCAAGAGGTGGTTGATGAACTTGCAGAAAAAAATGTAGATTTATGGACAATTGACCATCACCCTTACCAGTTTGGCATCAAAGAACAATGTGTAAACTGTACTTTTGAAGGAGAACATTTCAAATACTATTGTGCAGCTGGATTAGCTTTTCGAATATCATTAGAATTTCAAAAAATAAAACAAGATAGAACAAAAATTAAAAATCATCTCATTGGATGCATGCTTGCAACAATAGCAGACCATGTTCAATTGAGGAAAGATAATAGAGCAATAGTCATATGCGGAATCAAAGAGTGGTTTAAAACAGACCTTCCGGTATTTAAAATCTTGCATTCAGAAGATAAAAAAGACATTGGGAAAAACCTCAACAGCATAAGAAAAAAAGCAGTTTCGCCTTTAAATTCTTGCCCTAGATATGATGACCCTCACACAACAGTTGAATCAATATTTTGCAAAGACCAAGAAAAAGCAATTGACATAGCCAACAAAATAAAAAAATACAATTCCAAGAGGCTAAATGAAGCAAAAAAAATGAACTCCTTGATGGAAGGTCAACCCTTCAAAAAAGATTGCATAAATGTTTTTTATCAAGAAGGCTTTTCAGCAATGTACGTCAGTCAAATTGCAAGCAAAATATCTTTTAAAGAACATCTGCCCTCCATAGTTTTTGCAAAATCAAATGATGGATGCCTGAGAGGCTCAGCAAGAAGTCCTGATGGATGCGAGATAAGAGATTTGGTTATTGCAGCTTTAGGTGAAATCGCAATAGACATAGGTGGACATCCACAAGCGTTCGGTTTAACAATCAGAGAATCTGATTATGAGAAAGTGAAAAAAATTATAGAGAACTTAAAAATAAAATTTAATAAAGAGGCCTATCAAAGCATAAATTTAAATGGCCTCTCACTAGAGGAAGCTTTCAAAATCATAAAAGAATATGAGCCTTTCGGCTCAGCCTTTAAGAGGCCTAAAATTCATGAATAATGAAAAAATATTCCCAATACCAGAAATAAAAAATAAAATTTTCTCAAAAGAGAAAAAAGATTTTTCAAATTGGTTAAAAAGGGTCAATAAAAAATATCCAAAAAAGGTAAACATGCCGCTCGTAAAAGATGCATTTAATTTATCTCTTTTTGCACACAAGAATCAAAAAAGAGAAAATGGTGATAATTACATTAGTCATCCTTTGGCTGTTGCAAAAATAATGACTGAAGAAGTTTACGTTGATAATGAAACTGTGTGTGCTGCTCTTTTGCATGATGTTTTAGAAGATACCGAAATAAAAAGAAGTCAAATAAATGCTTATTTTGGAGAATCAATTTCTATACTAGTTAACAATGTTACAAAAATGAAAAACATCATTAATGAATCTTCAACACTGAGAGAAGAAAATCTCAAAAAAATATTTCTATTGACATTTTCTGACCCAAGAACATTAATGATTAAAATTTCTGACAGAATACATAACCTAAGCACGTTAGATGGAATAAAAGAACCTAAAAGGATCGAAAGAATAGTTAGAGAAAGTTCTAATTTCTACTCCCCTCTTTCATCAAGATTTGGATTAAACAATTTAAAACAATCACTTGATGATCAAATATTTAAAATATTAAACCAAGAAGAATACGCTGAAACTTACAAAATAATCAAAAACATAGCACCCAGAAAAAAAAGGGCTCTTTCTATCGTTTCAAAAAAAATACAAAACAAGATTAAAAAAGATTTTCCAAAATGTGAATTCAAAATAAAAAATCGAAAAAAAAGCATTCACAGCATATGGAGAAAAAAAATTGAACAAAACTTAAATTTTGAAGAGATTAGAGATATTTATGCAATAAGGATAATCGCCAAAACAAGGAATGATTGTTATAAAATTTTAGGATCAGTTCATTCTCAATATGAACCAATGCAAGGATTTTTTCATGACTATATAGCCGCACCAAAAAATAACGGGTACCAATCAATACATACGGTGATAACAACAAAGATAATGCCTTTTGTTGAAGTACAAATAAGAACAGCTGAAATGAATGAAATCTGTGAATGGGGTGAAGCCGCACATTGGATATATAAAAAAGACACCATGAATCCGTCTATGGAAAAAAATCTAAAAAAAATGCAAAAAGCAAGAGTTAATTTTAAATTTGGAATAAAAAAAGAAGAAACCAAGGGTTTTATTGATGAGTTAAAAAATAATTTTTTTCAAGAAAGGATATTTGTGTATACACCAAAAGGTGACAAAATCAGTCTTCCAAAAAATGCAACGGCTTTGGATTTTGCTTTTGCAGTTCATTCCGAATTAGGCTCAAAAACAAAAAAAATAAAAATCAATGGAAAAATTGAAAAGCTTCATAAGAAATTAAAAATTGGTGATGAGGTTGAGATAATTAAAAATTCAAAAAACTCAATTAAGCCAAATTGGATATTTAAAACAATTACATCGCAAGCAAAAAGAGAAATCAAGAATCATCTTAAAAAAATCAACAAAACAAGAATTCAAAAGTCGGGAAAAATAAAATTAAATGAAACAATCAAAGAAAAAGGTTTGTACCACTTGCATCTTACGAATACACAAAATTTAAAGGATAGTAAAATTTTTAATAATCTCTTAATTCAAGATAAAAACGATCTTTTTTACAGAATTGGAGTTGAAGCTTTAGACCTAGAGCTCCTACTGGAACAGCTTCTTGCTGAAAAACAAGAAAAAATAAAAAAAGGCAAAATCCCAACACGTAAAAAAAATCCTTCATTAAATGAAAATAGATTTATTTTTAAAAAAACAAAATATAAAAAGATATCAATATGCAAAAAAACAAGACCAATACCAGGTGATAACATCATTGGTATTTTAGAAAATGAAAATTTAATAATCAAAAGAAAAATGAATGAAAAATCAGAAAAACACCTGAAGGTAAAATGGAACACAAAAGAAAAAAATATATATCAATCTGAAATAATACTTACACTTTTAAACAAAAAAGGCTCTCTCTTTGAGGTTTTGGAAACATTAAAAAAGCTAAATATAAACATACTAAACTCTGTCACAAAGGTTAAGCCAATCAAGCCTGAAGTCGGCTATGTAAAATGCATGATAGAAATAGAAAATTTATCCATATTAAATAATGTATTAAAAAGCTTAAGAAAAGTTGATTGCGTAATAGAAGCAAGAAGGTCTGTCACATAATGAAATGCGTACTCATGAGAACAAGAAATATAAAAATAACATCAAGTAAAAAAAATCATTCATTTTCAAAAGGGCTTGTTTTGATACTGGGTATAGAAAAGAATGATACAACTGAAAAAAGCACAAAGCTTTCTAAAATAATAAAAAAAACAGCAATATTTAACGATCACGAAAATAAAATAAAAATAAGTCCCAAAGACAACACAGAGATTCTTGTTGTCCCAAACTTTACACTTGCCGGAGAGATAAAAAAAGGAAAAGTGCCAGATTTTTCAAATTCAATGAAAGGGATTGAAGCAAACAATATCTTCAAAGATGTTTGCAAAAAATTAAAAAATCAAAAATTCAAAGTTTTTAAAGGTTTCTTTGGTGAATATATGCAAATACAAAATACTATAGATGGCCCGATTGTTTACTCTTTTCAATTATGAAAATGAAAAAATATAAAGACATAACAATAAGAAAATTTGAACAACCTCCATTTGGAACAAACACTTATCTTATGACTGTCGAAAACCAACAAGAAGCAATTGTTTTTGATCCTAGCGGCAATCCTGATGAAATAATTAACAAGACAAAAGAAGAAGGTTTGGATATAAAAAAAATATATTTAACACATGGGCATCTAGACCACTGGATTGGTTCAAAAAAAATACAAGATTTTTTTGAATGTGATATTTATCTTCATGAAAAAGATTTCAATCTCATTAACCCAGATTCAGGAAAAATGTTTGGATTGTTTAATCTACCAATTCCAAAAAACATAAAAAAAATCAACTTAAATAAAATTCAAATTTCGACAAAAAAAACTTTGCAAGTTTTAGAGACACCCGGCCATTGCCCTGGACACTTAACATTCACTGGAGATGGTTATGTCATATCTGGAGATTTAATTTTTCAAAATTCCATAGGGAGGATGGATCTTCCTGGAGGTGATGAACAACAAATGAAAAAATCTTTAAAAAAATTTTTAAATCAAATCCCTGAAGAGTATGATTTATTGCCTGGACATGGTCCAATTACCCAATTAAAAACAGAAATTGAATACAATTTATATCTAAAAAAAGGATGGTTAAACCAAGCATGAAAAAAATAAACTGTAACAAAAACATAGTCAAACAATCCATCAAAACAAATCTAGAAAATCTTGTTGCTTCAGATTCTAAAGAAATGATCGATCTGGGAGAAAAAGATATCAGAATTTCAAAAAGAGAAATGCCTGGATTAACAGAACTTTCAAAAGAATACAAAGAAAAACAACCACTTAAGGGAGCTCGTATAACAGGATGTTTGCATATGACAGTTCAAACAGCAATACTTATTGAAACATTGATTGATTTAGGAGCTGATATAAGATGGTCTTCATGCAATATTTTCTCAACACAAGACCATGCAGCCTCATATATTGCCTCAAAAGATATTCCTGTATTTGCATGGAAAGGTGAAACTTTAGAGGAATATTGGTGGTGTGTATTCCAATCATTAAACTGGCAAGGTGAAGGCCCAGATCTGATTATTGATGATGGGGGAGACGTGACATTGCTAATACATCAGGGAATTGAATTTGAAAAAAATGGAAAACTTGCAACTGAAAACAGCTTAGATCAAAAAACAATAAACAACCTGCTTAAAAAAGTTCATGATGAATATGGAAACAAATACTGGCAACAAGTTGCAAAGTCTATAAAAGGAGTAAGCGAAGAAACAACTACGGGTGTTTTGAGGTTAAATCAAATGCATGCCTCAGGAACTCTTCTTTTTCCTGCAATTAATGTAAATGACTCAGTAACTAAAAGTAAATTTGATAATATATATGGATGCAGACATTCATTGGTTGACTCATTAAATAGAGCAACAGACAATCTAATAAGTGGCAAAAAAGCTCTTGTTTGTGGATATGGTGATGTTGGAAAAGGGTCATGTGAATCATTACTAGGTCAAAATGCTATTGTTGCGGTTGCTGAAATAGATCCAATATGCGCACTACAAGCCTGCATGAAAGGTTTAAGGGTGATGACTGTTGAGCAAGCTATAAAAGAAGATTTCGATATCTTTGTAACAGCCACAGGAAATAAAGATATTATCAATGTTGAACATATGAAAAAAATGAAAGTCAATTCGATAGTTTGCAATATAGGCCATTTTGATAATGAAATAGATATGGCTGGACTCGAAAAAATGCTAGAAGAAAAAAAAGCAACAAGAGAAGAAATCAAGGAAAATGTTCATTTGTGGAATTTTGAAAAAGAGAAAACTTCAATAATAATACTTGCTGAAGGAAGGCTCGTTAATCTATCCTGCGCTACAGGACATCCTTCATTGGTCATGTCATGCTCTTTTGCCAATCAAGTCTTAGCTCAAATTGACTTATTTAACAATAAGCATAAAATAAAGGTAACAACATTGAGTAAAAAGCTAGATGAAAAAGTTGCACAGCTACACATGAAACACTTTAATGCAAAGCTTACAAAACTAACCAAGTCCCAAGGAGAATATATACAAGTTCCGATTGAAGGTCCATACAAATCAGAAGAATATCGCTATTAAAAATGCATAAAAATATTCTGGTTACCGGCGGTTGCGGCTTTATCGGCAGCGCTTTTTTGAGAAAATTTGTACCAAAGTATAAAAAGATAAATTTCCTAAATCTAGATCTCCTAACATATGCTGGAAATAAAAAGAATGTTGAGAAAATAGAAAAATTTAATAATTACAAATTTATACATGGTGACATAAGGGATAAAAAAAAATTAAAAAGAATTTTTAAAAATATTGATTCCGTTATTCATTTTGCCGCTGAGTCTCATGTTGATAGATCTATAGATAATTCTGATGATTTCATAAAAACAAACATACTTGGAACACATTGCCTTCTTGAAGAATCAAGAAGAAACAATGTTGCTAAATTTATTGCAATAAGCACTGATGAAGTTTATGGGTCTCTTTCAGAGCTAGACAAAGCCAGCAAAGAAGGCGATAAACTCAAACCAAGATCACCCTACTCTGCATCCAAAGCATCATCAGACCTTCTTTGTCTTTCTTATTATGAAACATTTGGAATGCATGTATGCATTACTAGATGTTCAAATAATTATGGCCCATATCAGTATCCAGAAAAATTAATACCTGTAATAATCAAAAAAGCATTAAGCAATGAAAAAGTACCTATGTATGGAGATGGAAAAAACATTAGAGATTGGATTCATGTTGATGATCATATAGATGCCATAGAGGCAATCTGGCAACAAGGATCCGCTGGAGAAATTTACAATATTGGCGGAAATTCACCAAAAAGAAATATACAAATAGCAAAAAAGATACTGCTTCTTTTAGATAAAAGTGAAAAGAATATTCAATTTGTAAAAGATAGACCTGGTCATGACTGGAGATACGAAGTAGATCATGAAAAAATAAAAATGAATTTAAACTGGAATCCAAAAATTAACTTTTTGGAAGGTATTGAAGATACGGTTCAATGGTATATTGAAAATCAAGATTGGTGGAAACCTTTAATAAAAGAAGCAGGAGGAAGAAGGGGCTTAAAAAATGAATAGAAGAAAAATAAGCAAACTTCTAGGAGCTCTTCTTTTAATAATATTCATTGGGACCGAAGCCTTTAAAAAATGGGAAGGGCTAGAAACAGCAGATGCACTTTATCTAACCGTAACAACAATAAGCACTGTCGGTAATGTTGCTGGACCTGAAACAAACCCAGGAAAACTTATAGGAATGCTTCTAATAATGAGTGGTCTTTCTGTTTTTTCACTTGTTGTAATTGAGACAACAAAAGCAATTTCAGATGGACATTTTCGAAAAATATACAGGAGAGGAAAAATGGAACAAACAATAAAAAAAATATCAAAACACGTCATAATATGTGGTCTGGGAAGAATGGGTTCAAAAGTTATGGATGAACTTCAAAAATCAAATAAAAAATTTGTTATTGTTGAAAAAGATCAAGAAACAGTATCAAATCTTGAAAATCAAGATAATTTGTATGTTTTAGGCGACGCAACAATTGACGAAGTTTTAATAAAAGCAGGTGTACAAAAAGCTAGTGGCTTGATAGCATGTCTTGGTTCTGATTCAGAAAATGTTTTCCTAACCCTTGCAGCAAGAAACCTGTCTCCAAAAATATCCATAGTTGCTAGAGCCTTTTCAAAAGATGCCGTTGCAAGGCTTAATCAAGCTGGTGCAAACAAGGTCATATCTCCATTTGAGCTTATTGGACCATGGCTAGCAAGAGCTGTTAAAAATCCAGAAAAACATGATTTTTTAGAAATAATAACTAACTCAAGTTCAAAAAATCCAATACATGAATTAGAGGTTAGTTCAAATTACCTCAACAACAAAACAATATCTGAAAGCAACATCAGAGAACAAGAAAAAGGAATAATTCTTGCCATAAGAAGAAAGGGTAAAACACATCTTAACCCTTCCCCAGATTTTAAACTTAAAGAGAAAGATAAGATATTCATACTAAAAGAAAACTAAATTGAAAAAAATACTTTTCGCAACACATTCAAAAGGAAAAATAAAAGAATTTCGCAGATTTATCAAAAACTGCAAAATTTTCTCTTTAAGTGACTTAAACTTGAAAGATGTACCTGAAGAAAATGGAAAAACATTTGAAGAAAATGCACTTATTAAAGCAAGCTACTGGCAAGATAAAATTAATCATTCATTTGTAATTGTTGCAGAAGATGCTGGTATAGAGGTTGATGCTCTCAACGGAAAACCCGGAATACATTCTGCAAGATATGCGAAAACTGAAAAAGAAGCAAACCAAAAAATGCTTAAAGAAATGAAAAATATTGCCAAAAATAAAAGAACAGCTAGGTATGTTTCTGTTTTTGCAATCGTACAACATGGCAATTCAGATATTGTTTGGAGATCAACATGTGAAGGTTCGATATTAAAAAAGCCCAGCGGAAATAAAGGTTTTGGCTATGATCCTATATTTTTCAGCAAATCGTTAAAAAAAAGCTTTGCGGACGTTTCCTCAAGACAAAAAGATACTGTATCCCATAGGGGTAAAAATCTTAAAAAGCTACAAAAATGGATAGACTCAAAAGAAACTAACTAATCATCTTTCTAAATTTAGAAAAGATATCCAAACTATCTAACGGTCCCGGGCTTGCTTCAGGATGAAATTGAATAGCCATTGCTGGAAAATTCTTATGAGCTATTCCTTCAACAGTGTTGTCATTTAAAGCTGTATGAGTTACATATAAATCAGTATCCTTCAAACTGTCTGGATCAACAGAGTATCCATGATTTTGAGTTGTTATAACTGCTTTTCCAGTTGCATCCTCACGAACAGGATGATTCCCCCCTCTATGACCAAATTTTAATTTAAATGTGTCTCCTCCAAAAGCTAAAGCAAGAAGCTGATGCCCTAAACAAATTCCCAAATAAGGTTTTGCTTCAGCAAGTGTCTTTACAGTTTTTAAAATACTACCAATTGCTTTTGGGTCACCTGGACCAGGACTTACAACGACTCCATGAGGATTATCATTAAGAATATCCTCTGCTGATGTTGAATAAGGATATTGAACAACATTAAAACCCTCATCTAAAAGATAGTTAATGATTGATTTTTTAACCCCAAGATCCAAAAGGGCTATAGTTGGGCCTTTGCCTTTATGCACAATTTTCTTTTTAGTGCTGACATCATGAACCAAGTTTAAACTTTCAATAGGTGGTGAATCTTTTACAAGATCTAGGAGGCTGTTGCCTTTTTCAACTGATGAAATTCCACCAGGGACAACACCTTTTGATCTTATTTTTTGAGTTAGAGATCTTGTATCTATCTCAGATATACCTGTTATATTCTTATCTTTTAACCACTTATCAAGACCTTCTCTTTTTTCAGTTTGCAAACCATGGAACTCTTTAATTATCAAACCTTTTGCAGCCTTACAATCAGATTCGTTAAACTCTTCTGAAACTCCATAATTTCCAATCATAGGGTATGTAAAGGTAACAATTTGACCAGCATATGAAGGATCAGTTAAAACCTCTTGATAACCAGTCATATTGGTTGTAAATACTATTTCACCTAAAACAGTTCCTTTTTTCCCTATAGCTAGACCCTCATAAACCGAACCATCATCAAGTGTCAAAAAAGCTTTATCCAAAATTACCTCCTTCACTCAAGTATTTTATTACTGCTGCCCTTCCATACAAACCCCAATTCACCTGATTAAAAATAAGAGATCTTTCATGTTTTAAAAGATCCGAAGAGATATCAACACCAAGCATAACAGGACCTGGTGCCATCAAATACTGATTATCATTTAAAGAGTTTACTGTAACATCAGAATAAGATTTTAAAATTCCTGCATCACCTGAGCTCCATCTTTCAGATTGAGGCCTTAAAACATATAAAACATCAGAATAATCCTGTGCTTCCTTAAGGGTATCAAAAGAATTTAAATCACTTTTGAAATTTGATGTTGGCAACAAAGACAAGTCGACACCTAAAGATGGCCATAAATTAATCAAAGAATGTGCCACCCTACTATGTTCAACATCTCCAATTATTGTTATTTTCTTGCCGCTTAAACCAACTGAATCCATTAAGCAAAAAGTATCTCCGATTACCTGTGTTGGATGTTCGCCTTTTCCGTCTCCTGCATTAATTATCCACATATTAATATCATTTAAAGCTTTAAGCTGTGATGGTAAAGATTCTTGAGATGATCTTAAAATAATGCCATCTAGCTCTAAAGAGTTTAGATTCAAGATAGTTTCTTCTATAGATTCACCTTTAGCTAAAGAAGAATTTTTAATATTAAAATCAATCGCTCTGCCACCTAATGAAAAAATGGCTTCGTTAAAAGATGTTTTTGTCCTTGTCGATGGTTCTTGAAATATTAACGCTATAGTGCCAACAGATTGTTCAGCTGAGGAATCTCGCAATAATTTATTCTTACCAGTGTTCTTTAAATGTGAAGCTAAAGAAAATAAAAAATCTAATTTATCTTTATTTAAATCTTTAGAACTTACTAAACCTCTCAAATCAACCAATAAAAGGAGCTATAACCAAGCTTACAACTGCCATTAATTTCAGCAAAATATTCAAACTTGGACCTGCGGTATCCTTGAATGGATCTCCAACAGTATCGCCGACAACAGCAGCCTTGTGAGCCCCTGAACCTTTTCCTCCATGTGCACCTTTTTCTATATATTTTTTTGCATTATCCCAAGCTCCACCTGAATTAGCCATAAATATAGCCATCATCACACCGCTAGTTAAAGAACCGGCAAGTAACCCTCCTAGCATCTCAGCTCCTCCAAGTTTTCCGATAATAATTGGTGACAAAACAGCAAGCAGTCCTGGAGCAACCATTTGTCTTAAAGCTCCTTGTGTTGATATGTCAACACATCTAGCATAATCTGCCTGCGCCTTCCCCTCTAGCAATCCTGGGATTTCTTTAAATTGCCTTCTAACCTCTTCAACCATAGCATATGCAGCTTTACCTACAGCTGTCATAGCCATTGAAGAAAACAGAAATGGCAACATTCCACCAAGCAACATTCCTGCTAATGTTTGTGGGTTTGCAACATCTAATACATTTAGTTTTGCAGCAGCCATAAAACCTGCAAACAATGCTAAACTTGTCAAAGCGGCAGAACCTATTGCAAAACCTTTCCCAACAGCAGCAGTCGTATTTCCAACAGCATCTAATTTATCTGTCCTCTCTCTAACTTCTTTTGGCAATCCAGCCATTTCAGCTATCCCTCCAGCATTATCAGCTATTGGACCATAAGCATCTACAGCTAACTGAATACCAAGTGTTGCAAGCATTCCAACAGCAGCTATCGCAATTCCATACAAACCCATCAACGAATTGGCTGTTATTATTCCTGCACATATTGCAATTACAGGATATGCTGTACTAACCATACCAACAGACAAACCTGAGATGATGTTTGTTGCACTTCCTGTCAAAGAATCTTTTGCGATGCCTTGAGCAGGTTTTGTTTCATCACTTGTGTAATATTCAGTTAATTTTCCAACAACTATACCTACAGCTAAACCAGTAACAACTGTCCAAAATATATTTTGACCATCATTTGTCGGAATCCACTCATGTGTTAAAAAATAAGAGCTACCGATAAACAAAACACCAGCCATCATGGAACCTTTATCTAAAGCATGTTGAGGGTTTCCACCTTCACCAGTTTTAACCATATATGTTCCAATAACACTACAAACAATACCTAACGAAGCAAATGCTAATGGCAACATGACATGACCTAAAGTGTAATTCTGAATACCAAAAGCAAGAATCATTGCACCTATAATCGCACCTACATAGGATTCAAAAAGGTCAGCCCCCATTCCAGCAACATCTCCAACATTATCTCCAACATTATCAGCAATAGTTGCAGGGTTCCTAGGATCATCTTCTGGAATATCCATTTCAACCTTTCCAACTAAGTCAGCACCTACGTCAGCAGCTTTTGTATAAATCCCACCTCCAACTCTTGCGAACAAAGCAATTGAAGAAGCCCCTAAAGAAAAACCGATTAATATATTTACAGCTTGTTGTATATCACCTGAATAAACTCCTTTGAGCCAACCATAAAGAACTGCTATTCCAAACAACGCTATACCAACAACATTCATCCCCATAACAGAACCACCAGAAAAAGCGACCGAAAGAGCTTTATTTAGACCTTTTTGAGCAGAATAAGCAGTTCTGTAGTTAGCTTCAGTTGCAACCTTCATTCCTAAATAACCAGCTATTGCAGAACACAAAGCACCAAAAACAAAAGGAATAACAATTTTCCAATCACCATCATTCAGGCCATTGTATATAAATGCTAAACTTGCACCAACAACCAAAACAAACCAAATAAGCAAGCTATATTCTCTTTTAAGGAACATCATTGCACCATCCCTTATATGGCCAGCAATTTCTTCCATTTTTTTATTATCAACCTTTATTGATTTAACTTTTTTAGATTGGAATAAAGCAAAACAAATTGCAAAAATACCAATATAAAGAGCATAAGAAGGTACATTATCTACATAGTTATTCATGATTTCCATTTTTAAAATCTCCTTTTCTTAAAATCTAAACTTCAATTCTACTATTTAAAAACTTTTTCTAGCAACTCATTAAGAGAATCAATCTTGACCCTATCTTGTTTTCCGGTATCTCTGTATCTAACAGTTACGGAATCATCATTATTCGTATCACCATCAACAGTGATACAGACAGGTGTTCCAATTTCATCCTCCCTGTAATACCTTTTTCCGATTGATCCTGAAATTTCAACTTTTTTCCTGTATGAACTATGTATTCTTTCCTTAATCTCAATTGCTTTTTCAGGCATTCCGTCTTTTTTGACTAATGGAAGTATCGCAACTTGAGTATTTGCAAGCTTTGGATTAATCTTAAGAATAATGTGATCTGGATCTGAAACATCAAGAGAATCACAAATTATTGCTAATAGTGTTCTGTCAACCCCAGCCGAAGATTCGATTACAGATGGTATAAATTTACCTTTTTGAGGATCTGAAAGAGTTAAATTCTTTTTGCTATGTTTCATATGTTGCTCCAAGTCAAAAGAACCTCTATTTGCTATGCCTTCTAACTCCTTTAGACCAAATGGAAAATCGTATTCAACATCCCTACATGAAGCAGCATAATGAGCAAGTTCCTGCTCTCCATGGTCTCTAAAATGTAATTTTTTACTGTTTATACCTAAAGATTTCGTATAAAAAGACATTCTTTTCAAACACCACTCTTCAAAAAAATCAGAAGCTTCATCCGGATGACAGAAAAATTCGATTTCCATTTGAGTAAATTCACGAACCCTAAAAAGAAAATTTCTAGGAGTTATTTCATTTCTGAAAGATTTTCCAATCTGAGCTATTCCGAAAGGAGCATTCATCCTTGAATTTCTTGCAACATTAATAGCATTAACAAAAATGCCTTGAGCTGTTTCTGGCCTTAAATAAACCTGCTTTGCAGAATCCTCCATTGCTCCAATTTTTGTAGAAAGCATTAGGTTAAACTGACGAACATCAGTCCAATTTTTCTCTCCACAATCAGGACAATCTTGATTTATATCAATCTGATCTTCTCTATATCTTGATTTACAAGTTTTGCAATCAACCATAGGGTCATGGAAACCAGAAACATGCCCACTAGCTTCCCAAACTTCATTTCTCATTAATATTGAAGAATCAAAACCAATGATGTTATCTTGATTTTCAACATTTTCACTCCACCAAACATTCTCAATTCTTCTTTTTAGCTGAGCTCCATTTGGTCCATAGTCATAACAACCTGACAAGCCACCGTAAATTTCACTACTTTGATTTATAAAACCCTTTCTTGTGCAAAAAGATATAACCTCTGAAAGGTTAGGCATAGTTTT
>Ga0208261_1000244_pt1 | contig 22807 bp, 19 predicted proteins | sample Knorr_S7_td_DCM__FD_185595 | JGI IMG/M metagenome (GOLD analysis project Ga0208261, IMG submission 185595) | Marine microbial communities from Southern Atlantic Ocean transect - Knorr_S7_td_DCM_ad_131m_LV_B (SPAdes) (version 3) | ecosystem: Environmental > Aquatic > Marine > Oceanic | place...
CTTATCAACTTGAATAAGAATTGTCATTCATTTAATCTGACGCATTAATTGCGGCCATGCTGAAATTGGTAGACAGGCACGGTTGAGGGCCGTGTGGGCAAAACCCATAAGAGTTCGAGTCTCTTTGGCCGCACCATAGATAACAAATGTGTCAAAATTATCCAATAATTTACAAAGAATTTGATATTTATGACTTATGAAAAAATTAAATACATATAAAAAATTGTTGAAATTTTTCTTTTGCACACTTTTTCTAGGATTAATGAGTTTTCATAACAATTCATTTTCATCAGAAAAAATCATTAATTCATTAAAGTATGGAAATAAATTAATTTTTATAAGACACGCTTACGCACCTGGAAATGGAGATCCAGAAAATTTTAGTTTAAAAGACTGTTCAACTCAAAGAAATTTAAATAAAAGCGGTATAGAGCAAGCAAAAAAAATTGGTCTTTTTTTTAAAAATAATCAAATAAAAATTGATAAAGTTTTATCCAGCGAATGGTGTAGGTGTAAAGATACAGCAGATATAGCATTTAAAAAATTTTATACTTATCATGCCCTAAATTCATTTTATGATAAGAAATTTGCTTCAAATGAAAAAAAACAAATTTCAGATTTAAAAAACTATATTAAAAATTGGAAAAGTAGAAAAAACTTAGTTTTAGTCACTCATTTTGTTGTTATTTCATCATTATTAAATATTGGAGCATCTTCAGGAGAAATAATAATAACAGATAAAAATTTTAATATAATTGGAAGCATTGAAACAATGTAAAAAATAATTTTATAATGTAATTAAATAGTAATATTATAAAATTAAAAAAACTTTTATTAATTAATATGAGACGTAAATTTATTAAATTATTTGGTTTAAATATATTAACGTTTTTTTTATTTCCATATAAATTTGTAAATTCAAAAACAAAAATAATTATTAATCAAAATCTTTCTGAAAAACAAAAAAATATTCTTTTTAACGAAGGGACTGAACGTCCATTTTCTAGTTCATTATTATATGAAAATAGAGAAGGTTTTTACCATTGTGCAAATTGTGACAATAAATTATTTAGTTCAATATCTAAATATGACAGTGGAACTGGCTGGCCATCATTTTCTGAAGCATTGCCTGGTGCTTTTAAAACTAAAGTTGATTATACTTTGGGAATTAAGAGAATAGAGTATCATTGTGCTAAATGTGGAGCTCATCACGGTCATGTATTTGATGATGGTCCTGGCAAAAATGGTAAAAGATTTTGTAATAATGGTTTGTGCTTAATATTTAAACCTACAAATTAAATAAGGGGCGTTCTGTTGCCAGGTGCCCCGAACCCCGTAACTTAATTAATAAATTAATTAAGCTGCAAGTGCATAACTTTCGTTAGCATTTATAAATTAGCCCATTACGGCGGAACAATACCGAACGAAAGAATAACTTTTAGACACCCGTCGATCCTAATTCACCCCCATAAGTTGAAATTGGTGGAGGTGGTGGGTACTGCCCCCACGTCCGCAATGGTTATTACGAAATTCGTTTATCGTCATAGTTGGAAAACCAACTTGTTTAATATAAAACCATAATTCAAAGATTCAATAAATATTAATGAAATTAACCAAAGAACAATTACAAGAAATAAAAGATCAACAATCACAAGAAAATAGCACTAAAAGAGTTATAGCTCCCGATCTTGAAAAAGTTCTTTATGAAGCAATACCTATTTTAGATCATGGGTTCATAAGAGTTGTTGATTATATGGGCAATGATAGCTCAATAGTTCAAGCTGCAAGAGTATCTTATGGAAAAGGAACTAAAAAAGTTAACACCGATGCTGGGCTAATTAAATATTTAATGAGACATTGGCACAGCACACCATTTGAAATGTGTGAAATAAAATATCATGTGAAATTACCAATATTTATCGCAAGACAATGGATTAGACATCGAACAGCTAATGTCAATGAATACTCAGCCAGATATTCAATTTTAGACAAAGAATTTTATTTACCTTCGCCAGAAAATCTAGCTGCTCAATCTCAAAGTAACAGACAGGGCAGAGGCGATGTTCTTGAAGGAGAAGATGCTAAAAAAGTTTTAGATATAATTAAATCTGACTCAGAAAGAACTTATAGCAACTATGAAGAGATGTTAAATGAAAGATATGATGGATCAAAGATAGAGGAAAATAAATCTGGATTAGCAAGAGAATTAGCTAGAATGAATTTAACTTTAAATACTTATACCCAGTGGTATTGGAAAACAGATCTATTAAACTTAATGAATTTTTTAAGACTTAGAGCTGATAGTCATGCACAATATGAAATTAGAGCATACGCAGATGTAATGTTAGATACGTTAAAAAGATGGGTTCCAACAACATATGAAGCCTTTATGGATTATAGAGTTGGCGGTACAGAAATCTCATCTAAAGGAAAATCAGTAATACAAAAACTAATTAAAGGAGAAGAAACTTCTTTAGATGACTCAGGTCTTTCAAAAAGAGAGTGGAATGAATTAATGGATGCTTTAAATCTTAAAGATAAGAAGATTTAATTTTTTTTGCTAATTGAATATATAATTTAGAAATTTCATGATCAGGTTTACTTTCAACAATTGGAGTTCCAAGATCTCCCTGTTTGCCAACCTCAGGGTTAATTGGAATTTCACCTAAAAATTCCTTTTTAAATTCTTCAGCAGTTTTTTTAACTCCTCCTTCTCCAAAGATTGCATATTTTTTTCCATCGTCTCCAATAAAATGACTCATGTTATCAATTAATCCTATAATATTTACTTTAAGTTTATCAAACATTCTAATACCACGTCTTACATCTTGAAGTGCAATTTCTTGTGGAGTCGAAATAATAATTACTCCATCCATTTTTATTTCTTGAGCAAATGTTAATTGAGTATCTCCTGTTCCTGGAGGCATATCAACAATAATAAAATCTAAATCTTTCCAAGAAACTTTTTTTGTAAATGTTTTTATTGCACTAGTAACCATAGGTCCACGCCAAATCATAGGTGTTTGCTCTTCTGTTAAAAAACCTATTGACATGCACTGAATATCATATTTTAAAATAGGTTTTAAAGTTTGACCGTCACTCTCTGGTTTTTCATTTATTGCAAATAATTTTGGTAAAGAAGGTCCATAAATATCTGCATCAAGCAAACCTACTTTACAGTCATTTTTTTTTAGAGCCAATGCCAGATTAGTTGCAAATGTTGACTTGCCAACCCCTCCTTTAGCACTTGATATAGCGATAGTGAATTTTGTTCCAGTAATAGGGTTTTTTTGAAAGCTTTTTGGCTCTGTTTTTGCCTTCATTGTGTCACTTAGACCTATTTTTTTATCACTCATAAATTACCATTACCTTGTTTTTGCGTATAAAGACACTATATAGAGTGTCATATGAGCGATTTCAAAAATCAAAGTCCTTGGGGTAGTCCTCCTGGAGGAGGAAATGGTGGTTTTAGAAGAGGACCAACACCACCGGATATTGATGAAGTTATCAAAAAATTACAAAGTATAATAAATAAATTTCTTGGTGGCGGAAAAGGTGGATCTAAACCAATAATTTTAGGTTTAGTTATTGTAGCAGTTCTATGGACTTTAAGTGGGTTATACAGAGTATTACCAGATGAGCAGGGAGTGGTTTTAAGATTTGGTAAATTTGTAAAAACTACACAACCAGGACTTAATTATCATTTTCCTTATCCCATTGAAAGCGTACTAACTCCAAAAGTAACGAAAGTTAATAGAATAGATATTGGATTTAGATCTGAAAGAGATAGTGGTTTTACTTCTGGAGGAGTAGCAGATGTTCCTGAAGAAAGTTTAATGCTAACTGGAGATGAAAATATTGTAAACATTGACTTTTCAGTATTTTGGGTAATCAAAGATGCTGGTAATTATTTATTTAAAATTCAAGATCCAGAAGGAACAGTTAAAGCTGCGGCTGAAACAGCTATGAGAGAAGTTATAGCGAGATCAAATATTCAACCAATTCTTACAGAGGGAAGATCTTTGATTGAAACAGATACGCAAGAAATAATTCAACAAATTCTTGATGAATACAATAGCGGTATTCAAATTACACAAGTGCAAACTCAAAAAGCAGATCCACCAGATCAGGTTATCGATGCATTTAGAGATGTACAAGCTGCAAGAGCAGACATGGAGAGATCTAAAAACGAAGCAGAAGCTTATGCTAATGATGTAATACCAAGAGCAAGAGGAGAGGCGGCAAAAATTTTACAAGCTGCTGAAGCGTATAAAAAAGAAGTTGTTGCAAAAGCAGAAGGTGAAGCTAGTAGATTTTTGTCAATCTATAACGAATACGCGAAAGCCAAAAAAGTCACTCAAGAAAGAATGTTTTTAGAAACTATGGAAAAAGTATTAGCAGATATTAATAAAATAATAATTGATAAAAATTCTGGATCGGGAGTAGTTCCTTATCTTCCATTACAAGAACTTAAAACAGGTACAAATTAATGAAAGCTGGAAAAATAATATTACCTTTAGTTATAGTTATTGCAGCAACAATTTACTTTTCTGTATTTGTGGTTAAAGAAGTAAATCAAGCAATTGTTTTACAATTTGGTGATCCCAAAAAAATTATTTCAAGTCCTGGTTTGAACTTTAAAATTCCTTTCATTCAAAATGTAGTATTTTTAGATAAAAGGATATTAAATTTAGATACACCGCCTGAAGAAGTAATTGCCTCTGATCAAAAACGTTTAATCGTTGATGCTTTTGCGAGGTTTCAGATTATAGATCCATTAAAATTTTATATTTCAGTTGGAAATGAAAGAGTTGCAAGATCTAGATTAGCAACAATTATCAACTCTCGAATAAGAAATGTTTTAGGACAACAAGAATTACAAACTCTGTTGTCTCAAGATAGATCTAAACAAATGGCATTAATCCAAGAAGGTGTAAATAGAGAAGCTGAAAATTTTGGAATAAAAATTGTTGACGTAAGAATTAAAAGAGCTGATCTTCCTCAAGCAAACAGTGATGCTATATTTAGAAGAATGCAAACAGAAAGAGAAAGAGAAGCAAAAGAGTTTAGAGCAAAAGGAGCAGAAATGGCTGTTACTATAACATCAACTGCTGACAAAGAAGTTACTGTAATTCTTGCAGATGCTCAAAAAAAATCAGAGATTATGAAAGGTGAAGGAGACGGTCAAAGAAATAAAATTTTTGCAGATGCATTTGGCCAAGACGCAGAATTTTTTGCATTCTATAGATCTATGCAAGCTTATGAAAAATCCTTAATTGGAGGAGAAACATCTTTAATACTTTCTCCGGATAGTGAATTTTTTAAATTTTTCGGAAATATAAAACCAAAAACAGAATAACCATTTAATGAAAGAGTTGATCATAGCTTTTGGTCTATTCTTATTTATAGAAGGTATTTTATACGCCTTATTTCCATCAAAAATGAAAAGTATGCTTCAAAAATTAAAAGAAGTAAGTGATGGTCAGTTAAGAACGGGTGGATTTATATTTGCAATTATAGGATTTATTATTATTTGGTACTTAAAAAGATGAAAAAGTATTTAAAATTTTTAATTGTCATAGTTTTTTCTTCAAGTATTTCATTTAATGCAAATACCAAAGACATTCCTTCTAGCTTTGCAGATTTAGCTGAGAGATTAATGCCATCTGTTGTTAATATTTCAACTACAACAACTGTTACAACACAGGTCAATCCTTTTCCGTTTGAATTTCCTCCTGGATCACCTTTCGAAGATATGTTTAAAGAATTTGGCACTCCCCAAAAAAGAAAAACTAGTGCATTAGGTTCAGGATTTATAATTAGCGAAAAAGGCATCGTAATAACTAATAATCATGTAATTCAAGGTGCTGAAGACATATTAGTGAGAGTAAACGGTGACAAAGAATTTAAAGCAAAAGTAATAGGTGCTGATCCTGGAATGGACTTAGCTGTACTTCAAATGCAAACAAATGAAAAATTTAAACCTGTTAAATTTGGCGACTCCGATAAAGCTAGAATTGGAGATTGGGTAATTGCAATAGGTAATCCATTTGGTTTAGGCGGTACCGTCACATCTGGAATCATATCTGCAAGAAATCGAAGTATTGGTTTATCAAGATATGAAGATTTTATACAAACTGATGCATCAATTAATCAGGGAAATTCAGGTGGACCTTTGTTTAATATGGATGGAGATGTCGTTGGAATAAATACTGCAATCCTAGGACAATCGGGATCAATAGGTATTGGGTTTGCAATTCCTTCTAACAGTGCAAAAAGAGTAATCAATCAATTGATAGAATTTGGTGAAACAAAAAGAGGATGGTTGGGAGTAAGAATTCAATATGTAACAAAAGAAATTGCTGAAATTGAAAAATTAGACAAACCTAGGGGCGCTCTAGTAGCTAGCGTTGCTGATAATAGCCCTTCCGATGATGCAGGAATAAAACCAGGAGACATTATTTTAGAGTTTGATGGAAATCTAATAAATGAGATGAATGAATTACCAAAAATTGTTGCAAGCACTGATGTAGGAAAAAAAGTAAAAGTGAAGATTTGGAGAAATCAAAGAGAATTAACAAAAAATATTGTTCTTGGGAGATTAGAAACATCTTCTGATTTTAAATCACAAGAAAAAACTATACAGAAAGCTAAAGAATCAAAAATTGAAGCGCTTAAAATTGATGTTAGATTATTAGATAAGAAAGATATTACAGATAGAAAATTACCAAAAGGTACCACCGGTGTTGTAATCACCAAAATTGAAGAGGGTAGCCCTATAAGTTTTTTACAAACTAATAATATTATTGTCGAAGTACAAAAAAGAAAAATAAATACCATAGGTGACTTGAATAATATTATAAATAAGACACTTAGAAGTTCAGAAAAAACATTGTTAATTGCAATATACAATAATCAGAATCAAAGAAGATATATTGGTGTTAAGTTGGATTAATGGACTATAAGTCCAAAATAATATTAATTTCTGGCTCAACAGCATCCGGAAAATCAAATTTTTCATTAAAACTATCAAAAAAAATTAATGGAGAAATTATTAATGCTGATAGCATGCAGGTTTACAAAGAATTAAGAATTTTAACTGCAAGACCTAAAAAAAACCAATATCAAAATATCAAGCACCATCTTTATGGTTTTCAAAGTGTAAAAAAAAGTTTTTCAGCAGGAAATTGGTTAAAACTTGCTATAAAAAAAATTCACACAATTAAAAAAAGAAAAAAAATTCCTATTTTGGTGGGAGGAACAGGATTATATTTTAAAGTTTTAATTGATGGTATAGTCAAAATTCCAAACATTCCGATCAAATTAAGAAATAAAGTAAGGACCCTCCACAAAAAATTAGGACAAAAAAAATTTTATAATGAATTGATAAAACTAGATCCATTTATAAAGAAAAAAATAAATTCTTCGGATATGCAAAGATCTATTAGAGCTTATGAAGTTAAATTATATACCAATAAATCGTTAATTAAATGGTTTGAAAGTACAAAATCAAAATTTTCTGAAAATGACTTTATTAAAATTTATATTGATTTTCCTAGGCCAGAATTACTAAAAAGAATTTCAAAGAGAACGGATGAAATGTTTAAACAAGGAGTAGTTGAGGAGGTGAAAAAGTTCATAAAACTAAAAACAAAATACGATAAGACAGCAAATAAGGTAATTGGCATTAATGAAATTAGGGATTTTATCAAAAAAAAATCTGATTTAGAGGAAACTAAAGAAAAAATAATCATAAAAACAAGACAATACGCCAAAAGACAAAGTACTTGGGCTAGAGGTCATATGCAGAATTGGCAAAAATTGAGTCCACAAGAGATAAAAAAATTTTTAAAAAAAATATAATTTATTCACTCAAAAACTTGACCAATGAGCACAACTTCAGCTAGATTGATCAGATGTCAAAATTATATTCAGGAGCTGAAATTGTATTTAAGTGCCTTGAGGAAGAAGGGGTAAGTCATATTTTTGGATATCCTGGGGGAGCGGTACTTCCAATATATGATGAATTAAAGAATTTTAAATCTATCAAACATATTTTAGTAAGACACGAACAAGGTGCGGGTCATGCTGCTGAGGGTTATGCTAGATCTTCCGGTAAACCTGGAGTGGTATTAGTAACTTCAGGCCCAGGAGCAACAAATGCTGTGACTGCCTTAACAGATGCGTATATGGACTCAGTTCCTTTAGTTTGTATATCAGGACAAGTGCCGACTCATTTAATTGGAACAGATGCTTTTCAAGAATGTGATACAACAGGTATTACTCGACCGTGCACAAAACATAATTGGTTAGTAAAAGATATTAAAGATTTAGCAAAAACTATGCGCAAAGCTTTTGAAGTTGCAACTTCTGGAAGACCTGGACCAGTTTTAGTTGATATACCTAAAGACATCCAGTTCCAAAAAACTTCATTTGTTAGGCATAAAAAAAAAATCAAACTTAATGGCAAAACACATAATCATTTTTCTCAAAATAATATTGATGAACTTGTTAAATTAATGAACAAAGCATCAAAACCTATTTTTTATACAGGGGGAGGTGTTATTAATTCTGGTCCCAAAGCTAGTGAATTATTAAGAGAGCTAGTTCGAGCAACTGGTTTTCCAATTACTACAACTTTACAAGGTTTAGGTTCTTATCCCGCAGATGATAATCAATTTTTAGGTATGCTTGGTATGCACGGTACTTATGAAGCTAATAATGCGATGTATGATTGTGACTTAATGATAAATATTGGTGCAAGATTTGATGATCGTATAACAGGAAAGATTGATGAATTTTCTCCAAAATCAAAAAAAGTTCATATTGATATAGATCCTTCGTCTATAAACAAAAATGTAAAGGTAGATTTAGCAATTGTTGGAGATGTTAAAACTGTGATTTCTTCAACTTTGAAACATATTAAAAAAACAAACCTAAGCTTTACTAGATCTAATAAACAAAAAATTTCTAAATGGTGGGAAAAAATACAAAAGTGGAGAGCAAAAAGATCTTTAGACTATATTGGAAGCGAAGAAACAATTAAACCACAATATGCTATTGAAAGATTATATGAACTAACAAAAGATAAAGATGCTTACATTACAACTGAAGTTGGCCAGCATCAAATGTGGGCAGCTCAGCATTATAAATTTAATAAACCCAACAGATGGATGACATCAGGAGGGTTGGGAACAATGGGATATGGTTTACCAGCAGCAGTTGGTGTTCAAGTTGCTCATCCAAAAAAATTAGTAATTGATATTGCAGGAGAAGCATCAGTGTTAATGACAATGCAAGAAATGTCAACAGCAGTTCAATATAGTTTACCAATAAAAATATTTATTTTGAATAATGAATACATGGGAATGGTTAGACAATGGCAAGAATTACTTCATGATAAAAATTATTCTGAAAGTTATACTGCAGCACTCCCAGATTTTGTAAAACTAGCAGAGGCTTATGGCTGTGTTGGAATAAGAGCAAAAACACCAGAAGAACTTGATGATAAAATAATTGAAATGTTAAATACAGACAGACCTGTTATTTTTGATTGTATGGTTGATAAACAAGAGAATTGTTTTCCAATGATACCTTCGGGAAAACCTCATAATCAGATGTTATTGGGACCAAAAGATCAAAAAAATAAGAAAATTACTGGAAAAGGTAAAACATTAGTCTAATGGCAAATACAAAATCAGCTTATAGTTTTGCAGGAAAAAAACAAAAATTTGACACCCATATAATAGTTGTTTGGGTAGATAATGAAGCTGGAGTTTTAGCAAGAGTTGTAGGTCTTTTTTCTGGACGGGGATATAACATTGAGTCATTAGCTGTGGCCGAAGTAGATCAAAAATTAAATATATCTAGAATTACAATTGTAACGACTGGAACCCCACAAGTAATTGATCAAATAAAATTACAATTAAAAAAACTTGTACCTGTTCATAAAGTTGCGGATTTTAAAAGAGAAGATAAAAAAGTTATTTTTAAAGAAATGGCTTTATTCAAGTTAGTTGGTAATAAAAATAAATTAGATAAAGCTTTTACTGCTTGTAAAAAATATAATCCTGTAATATTGGATAAAACAAATAAATCAAAAGTTATTCAAATAACTGCTTTAAGAAGAGAAATAGACAACATGACTGGTAATTTAAAAAAATTTGGTTTAGTCAGTGTTTCTAGAACAGGAGCAGTGGCTATGACAAGAGGAGAAAAAGTATTTAAATAAAAAATAGGAGAAATAATTATGAAAATGTTTTATGAAAAAGATACCGATGTAAATTTAATTAAAGATAAAAAAATTGCAATTTTTGGATATGGAAGCCAAGGTCATGCGCATGCATTAAATTTGAAAGATAGTGGAGTTAAAGAAGTTGTTGTAGCTTTAAGAGAAGGCTCATCAAGTATAGAAAAAGCTGAATCAAAAGGTTTGAAAGTTATGAATTTATCTGATGCAGCAGAATGGGCTGATGTCGTAATGATTTTAACTCCTGATGAATTACAGGCTGCTATTTATAAAAATCATATTGAACAAAGAGTCAAAGAAGGAACATCAATAGCTTTTGCACATGGATTAAATATTCATTATGATTTAATTAAAGCTAGAAAGGATCTAGATGTTTTTATGGTAGCACCAAAAGGACCCGGACATTTGGTTAGAAGTGAGTTTGAAAAAGGCGGAGGAGTTCCATGTTTATTTGCAGTCCATCAAAATGGATCTGGCAAAGCTAGAGAACTTGCTATGTCTTATGCGTCTGCAGTAGGAGGTGGAAGGTCTGGAATTATCGAAACAACATTTAAAGATGAGGTAGAAACAGATTTATTTGGTGAACAAACTGTTCTTTGTGGAGGATTAGTAGAATTAATTAAAAATGGATATGAAACTTTAGTTGAAGCAGGTTATGAACCAGAAATGGCATACTTTGAAACAGTGCATGAAGTTAAATTAATTGTTGATTTAATTTATGAAGGAGGAATCGCAAATATGAATTATTCTATTTCAAATACAGCTGAGTATGGAGAATATCAATCTGGACCTAGAATTATCAACAAAGAAGAAACTAAGAAAAGAATGAAAGAAGTTTTAGATGAAATCCAGTCTGGAAAGTTTACTAAGGATTGGATGGATGAATGCAAAAATGGTCAAAAAAACTTTTTAGCTACAAGAGCTAAATTAGCCGAGCACCCTGTTGAAAAAGTAGGAGCAAGCCTTAGAGCTATGATGCCTTGGATAGCTAAGAAGAAATTAGTTGATAGTGATAAGAAATAGATCTTAAATAAAAAAACTTAAAAAAAAGCTCAATTTATTTTGCAATCTCAGCGGGAGTATGTATTATGCTCAAGCTAAAATAATTTTATGTCTGACAATAATAGAGTTTATATTTTTGATACAACTATGCGTGATGGTGAGCAATCACCTGGCGCGTCTATGAGTTTGGAGGAAAAAATCCAAATTGCAAGAGTATTTGATGAACTAGGAATTGACATAATTGAAGCGGGTTTTCCTATAGCTTCCCCGGGCGATTTTGAAGCAGTAACCGAAGTAAGTAAAATATTAAAAAATTCTATACCAGCAGGATTATCTCGTCATTCTAAAAAAGATATTGATAGATGTTATGAGGCATTAAAGCATGCTCCTAGATTTAGAATTCATACCTTCATTTCTACTAGTCCTCTACACATGAAGCATAAACTTAATAAATCTCCCGATGAGGTCTATGAAGCAATAAAAGAACACGTAACATATGCTAGAAATTATACCGATGATGTTGAATGGTCATGTGAAGATGGAACAAGAACAGATATGGATTATATGTGCAAGACTGTAGAACTTGCAATTAAATGTGGAGCAAAAACTATAAATATTCCAGATACAGTTGGCTATACTATACCTTCAGAATTTACAACAATTATACAAACATTATTAAACAAAGTCCCAAATATTGATAAAGCAATTTTATCAACGCATTGTCATAACGATTTAGGTTTAGCTGTTGCAAATTCTTTAGCAGGTGTTCAGGCTGGTGCTAGACAAGTTGAATGTACTATAAATGGTTTAGGTGAACGAGCTGGTAATGCAGCATTAGAAGAAATTGTAATGGCAATTAAGACAAGACCAGACCTTATGCCTTATCAGACAGGTATTAATACAACATTATTAAGCAAAGCATCAAAAATTGTTTCAAATGCAACAGGATTTCCTGTTCAGTACAATAAAGCAATTGTTGGAAAAAATGCTTTTGCACATGAAGCAGGTATTCATCAAGATGGAATGTTAAAAAATAGACAAACTTATGAAATTATGACTCCAGAAAGCGTTGGGGTAAAACAAACTTCTTTAGTTATGGGCAAACACTCAGGAAGACATGCGTTTAAAGATAAATTAAATAGTCTTGGATATCCTGATTTAACAGATGATGTTGTTAGTAACGCATTTGCAAAATTTAAAGTTTTAGCGGATAAAAAAAAACATGTTTACGATGAAGATATAATTGCATTAGTAGATGATAGTTTAATAGTTGATAATAAAGTTAATGCTATAAATTTAAAATCATTAAAAGTTTTTGCTGGAACAGGTGAGCCACAAAGAGCTGAAATGACTTTAGATGTTTATGGTGAAATAAAAAAGGCATCTGAAACAGGAGATGGTCCAGTTGATGCAATATTTAAATGTATAAAAACACTTTATCCCCATGACGTGAATTTACAACTTTATCAAGTACATGCGGTTACAGAAGGAACTGATGCTCAAGCTACAGTAAGTGTAAAAATAGAAGAAAATGGTAAAACAACAGTAGGACAGGCTGCAGATACAGATACTTTAGTAGCTTCTGCAAATGCATATATTAACTCATTAAATAAAATGATTATAAAAAGAGAAAAAACAGCACCAGAACAACAACATATTTATGAAACACAAAAAATGAAAGGTATATAATTATGGAAATATTAACTAATTTAAAAAAATTTTGGAGCCAAGATATGGCGATAGATCTAGGTACTGCAAATACTTTAGTGGTACTAAAAGGGAAAGGCGTTGTTCTTAATGAACCCTCAGTAGTTGCAGTTGTTGATAATAAAGGAAAAAAATCAGTTTTAGCTGTAGGTGATGAAGCAAAAACAATGCTAGGTAGAACACCGGGAAACATTCAAGCTATTAGACCTTTAAGAGATGGTGTAATTGCTGATTTTATAGTAACTGAGGAAATGATAAAGCATTTTATAAAAAAAGTTCATAAAAAAACTTTGGCCAATCCAAGAATTTTAATTTGTGTTCCAACTGGATCAACTCCAGTTGAAAGAAAAGCCATACAAGATAGCGCACTTGCGGCTGGAGCTAGAAGAGTTCAATTAATTGAAGAACCAATAGCAGCAGCAATTGGCGCAGGACTGCCAATAAATGAAGCTACTGGATCTATGGTTATTGATATTGGCGGAGGAACAACTGAAATTGCTGTTATGTCTTTAGGAGGAGTAGTTTATTCAGAGTCCTTAAGAGTTGCGGGTGATGCAATGGATAATTCTTTAAAAGATTATATGAGGGAAGAATATAATTTAATGATTGGAGATAGTACTTCAGAAAAAATTAAAAAAGATATTGGTACTGCTATACCAACAAATAATAATACTTACGCAGTAAAAGGAAGAGATATTCGTTCAGGAACACCTAAAGAGGTTAATATATCAGAAGAGGATACTGCTGAAGCGTTAAACCCAATTCTTAAAGATATTGTATCTGGAATAAAAAAAGCATTAGAACACACACCTCCTGAATTATCTGCTGATTTAGTCGATATGGGTTTAACAATGACAGGAGGAGGATCTTTATTAAAAAATATAGATAAAAGATTTTCAAAAGAAACAGGATTACCAGTTAATATCGCAGATGACCCATTGTCATGCGTTGCCATTGGAACAGGCAAAGCATTAGACAACCAAGAAATATTTTCTGAAGTATTATCTGAGTATTAAAAAAGTATGGCCTCAGACTCGGGTAGAGATGATTTTATAATTGCTATTCGTTCAGCTTTTTTAAAAAAAGGAAATCGTCAAAAATTCTCATTATTTACTCTAATAGTTATATCAATTTTAGTTTTATCTTTAGAGTATTTTAAATCAGGTCCTGTTGATAAATTTCGTTCAATTACAAAAGACCTAATTTTCAAAGGCTCATTTTTTATCTCTACACCATTTGTCTATATAAATAAAAATTATTATAAACTTAAAGACCATCTTGAAATGTATGAAGAGTACAAATTATTAAAGCAAAAAAATTATAATTTAGAAAGTTTAAGTAATGAAAATAAATTTTATAAAACTGAAATTAAGAAATTAAACAATTTAATTGCTGAAGAAAATATTTATTCTAAAAACTATCTTTTATCAAAAGTATTGCTAGATCAGCAAAGTCCATATTTAAAATCAGTCATAATTAATAAGGGTTTTAAACATGGAATTAAGTTAGGTGTTGCAGTTAAAGATAAATCTTATTTTGTTGGAAAAATTGTTAATGTAAATGTTTTTACTTCAAGAATACTTCTTGCAAGCGATTTAAATAGCAAAATTCCAGTTATTATAGAACCATCTGGAATTAATGCAATATTATCTGGAAAAGGAAATAATAATTTTGCTGAATTAGAATATTTACCTAAGAACAATAATTTGAAAAATGGAGATGTTGTCTATACTTCGGGAGTAGATGGAATAATAGCAAGCGCGATACCAATTGGAAAAGTTTTTATAAATGAAGAAAATAAATATGTAGAATTTTTTGTGGATCTAAACCAACTACAGTTTGTGAAAATAAATTATTAGAAATGACAAAAATAAAGAAACAAAAAATATTTATAAGTTTAATTCAGAGTTTTCCATTAATACTGTTATTTTTTTTAGCATTTACAGGTTTTGATCTTAATTTTTTTATATTCAGCAATAGTTTTTCTTTTAATTTTATTTATATTTTAATTTTTTATTGGATCCTAAAAAAACCTGACAGACTAGGGTATGGATTAATTTTTTTAGCAGGAATAATTAATGACGTTGTACAAAATTTCCCAATTGGAATTTCATCAATTAATTACCTAATATTATGCGTTATAGCAGCGTTTATTAGAAATAGAACTTTGGTGCCAAGTTTATTATATGATTGGATTTTATTTTTAATTGCAATTTTAATTGTAAGTTCAGTGAATTACTCAATTTTAACTCTAGTTTTCTCTTTTCCAATAAAATACGGAACTTTAATGATTAGTTCATTTATTACTTTTTTAATTTTTCCAATTTTAACAAAATTTTTTCATCTAATAAATATAATTGAATTAAAAGAACAAAATGCAAAATAGAAGAAGCAGTGTTGATAAAGGAAGAACTATATCTAGACGACTTTTTATTTTAACAGGTGCAAAATTATTATTGTTAGGTGGTATAACTTCAAGATTATATAATTTACAAATTTCTGATAGAGAAAAGTATGAAATTTTATCAGATAAAAACAGGATAAGAGAATGGAAAACTCCTCCACAGAGAGGAATAATTACAGATTATTTTAATAATATTCTAGCAGATAATGATAGAGTATTTCAGGTTCATTTATCTTTAGATGAAGTAAATAATTTTGATCAAACCTTGTTTAGACTAAAAAATATTCTTAATCTCAGCAACAACCAAACAAAAAAAATCTACAAAAAAAAGGAGAAACTTAAACCCTGGGATACTTTGGTTGTATCAGACAATATAGAATGGAATGAATTCTCGAAATTAAATTTATATCTACATGAATTAGAGGGTGTTAAGCCCGTTGTTTCATCTTCTAGATATTATCCATACGGTAATAGCTCTGTTCATGTAGTTGGATATGTGGGAGATGCAAGTTTAAAAGATATCGAAAGAATGGAAGAAATAAAAGAAAATCTTGTACCTGGTTTAAAGGTTGGTAAATCTGGCATAGAGTATTCTAATGAAAAGTTGTTAATTGGTAAGTATGGAATAAAAAGATACGAAGTTAATTCTTCAGGTAAAAGAATAAGTCAAATAGATTATGTAAAAGAGTCTCAAGGAGTTAAGATAAAAACAACAATTGATCTTGAAATACAAAAATTTGCTCAAGAATTACTGATAGGTAAAGCTGGTTCCATATGTGCGATGGATATTTATACAGGGGAAATTATTGCAATGGCTTCATCACCCACATATGATCCAAATAAATTTACTCATGGAATAAATCATAAAGATTGGAACGAAATAAGAGACAATCCATTAAAGCCATTTGTTAATAAGTCTATTGCTGGTCTATATTCACCTGGTTCTACTTTTAAACCATTAGTTGCTCTTGCAGCTTTAGAATATAATATTTTAAATCCAAATCTAAAAGTGAGGTGCAAAGGTCATATAGAAATGTATGGGCAAAAATATCATTGCTGGAAAGATAAAGGTCATGGATATATGTCTTTAAGAAATGCAATAAAACAGTCTTGTGATATTTATTTCTACGAGATGGCGCGTAAGCTAGGAGTTGATAAATTAGCTGTAGTTGCAAAAAAATATGGTCTTGGATCTTCAATTTTAGGAGATGTTTATTTTGATGAAAAAAAAGGACTTGTTCCAAATACAGAATGGAAAAGAAACAATTTAGGAAGAGGCTGGTTATTAGGAGAAACGATAATTAATGGAATAGGACAAGGCTATATACAAACAACTCCTTTACAGCTTTGTTTAATGACAGCACAACTGGCAAATGGTGGGTACAAAATTAATCCACATATAATTAGTGATGAAAATATAAGTTTTGAAGATATAAAATCAAAGATTCAAAAGGATATAGAAAGTTTAAAGCTATCATCAAAAGAAGATCAGCGTGACACATATTCTCCAATTAGGTTATATAAAAATTCAAAAAATATTAAATTTATTTTAGAAGCAATGTTTGCTTCTACCAATGAACCTGGAGGTACATCATTTAGGTCTAGATATGATAATAAGAAATATCAATTTGCTGGTAAAACAGGAACATCACAAGTTCGAAGGATAACAGAAGCTGAAAGAGAATTAGATTTAAAACAATCACAAATTTTATATAAAAATAGAGATCACGCATTATATATTGCTTTTGCGCCTTACAAAGATCCAAGATATGCAATTAGTGTTTTAGTAGAACATGGGGGATCAGGAGGTAAAACAGCAGCTCCTCTAGCAAGCAAATTAATTAAAAAAATTATCGACCGTCATGAATTAAGAGAACAAATAAGAAAGAGAATAGCTAATTTAGCATAATGTTAACCGAAAGACTTCATACATCAAAATACTCTTTTTTAGACAAGCTAAAAGTTTTGGATTACTTTTTAATTATAATTGTAATTTTAATCGGAGCAATAAGTGTATTTGCAATTTATTCTACAGAAAGTGGTGAATTTTTATATTATACAAAAAATCATTTAATAAGACTGGTAACATTTTTTTTAATGTTTTTATTTTTGTCTTTTATTAGAATAACGTTTTGGTATCAAAATGCTTATATATTCTATTTAATTTGTTTATTTTTTTTAATTATTGTTTTATTTTTTGGAATAACTGCTTCAGGTTCACAAAGATGGGTTAATTTATATTTTTTGAATCTACAACCTTCAGAGCTCATGAAAATTGCAGTTATTGTATGTTTTGCAAGATATTATCATCGTGTACAAACAACTGATATTCAAAACTATAAATTTTTATTTATACCTCTAATTTTATTAATAATACCTTGTTACTTAGTAATAAGGCAACCGGATCTAGGAACAGCAATTTTAATTGCTGGTAGTGGTATATTAATCATATGGTTAGCAGGGCTTAATTTAAAATATTTTGTTTATTCTGGTTTATTGCTTTTGGTCTCTTTGCCATTTGTAATTTCAATTTTAAAACCTTACCAAAAATCAAGAATATTAACATTTTTTAATCCAGATAGAGATCCTTTAGGAGCAGGTTATCAAATTATTCAATCTAAAATTGCTATTGGTTCTGGAGGTTTTTTTGGAAAAGGTTTTTTGAAAGGTACGCAAAGTTATTTAGAATTTTTACCAGAAAAGCATACAGATTTTATATTTACTCTTTTTTCCGAAGAGTTTGGTTTCCTTGGATCAATTACACTTTTGTTTTTATACATTTTGCTTATTTATCGAGTCATCAGCATTGGTTTTTTCGTAAGAAGTTTTTTTGCTAAATTGTATTGTTTTGGTTTTGCCTCAGCAATTTTTCTATATGTATTTGTAAATATTTCCATGGTTTTGGGTCTACTTCCTATAGTAGGCGCTCCTTTGCCTATAATGTCATATGGAGGCTCTTCAATGTTATCAATAATGTTGGGGCTTAGTATAGTAATGAGTTGTAAAATTTACAGTCAAGATCAAATTAGAAATTATTAATTAAAGAACAACGACTAAAAATTTTCTCTCCAATTAATTCTTAAAGACTTAATACCTCCAGCTAATGCATCAAGGACTAATAAATCTTTACTGGATTTTCCTGTAATTTTAGTTTCTCCTGCAATGTTTGCATACAAGTCTCCTCTAAATATTACGATTTTTGAAAGAGCACCAGAACCTACATAAAAACATTTTTCAGTTTGATGTATTGTTGGATTTGTTCCAAGACCATCAGACATGTTATATCCACATTCATCGTCTGCAGCACAAACGAATGCGTCCCCTAAACCACAGAGATCAGTTGTATTTGGCATATATACTGGAAAATAAATTACTCCATTTCCTATTGTTGGTTCAGCTGTAACTTTTTTTCTTCTAGATGAAGTTGGTGCATTTTTATCAAGCTCAATATACCAGCCATTATCAGCATATTGAGGACAGTTAGAATCATCAGTTTCATTTGTTGTATTTTTACATTTTGTTAGATCGTCAATTGTTAAATTTGCTCCTGTTTGCAATGGTTTAAAGTTTGGAAAGTTTTTATCTTTTATTCCAATTAATAAATTATCAACGCTATTAGGTTTACTTACTCCTGCATCATTTAGATTTAAATAGTCCCCTGTTCCTGCAAATAACCATAAGTTCTCAGTTGTTGCACCAATCACTGCCTCCATACTATGATACATGTATCTATTATTTTCCGCTGTAGAGTTAGCCGAAAATAATGTTGTTTTGTCGTATAAAAATATAGGTTTTGGTGATCCACTTTGATCTCTATCATCTTCCATATTAGTAAGATTTATTTTAGTAATTTTTCCTTCTAAATCGCTCACATAAACAAGAGCACCTCTGTAATTTGCTTTAAGAGCAAGATCGGGGGTCAAGACAAGAGGTGTACTTGGAATAGAGTTTACAATATTATTTCCGTCTAAGTCTTCAATATTTATTTGTTTTATTACTTCACCATTTGTTAAATTTATAACAAATACATTTGAACCCAGACCAGCAACTTTTACTCCATATCCTCCTCCCATAACAGCAACATAAATATCGTCATCAATGTTACTGTCACCTGCTCCAGTATTTGGCAGTCTAAACACTCTAGGGCTAGACCAAGTCTCAGCTAAATACCTGTAGTCATATTTTTCTCCTGCTGCAGGCATATTATTTATTATAGTTACATTCACTGTTGAATTTGCAACGGTTGAATTTGGATCGGCGCTATAGGTCATACTATTTGGTAAAGTTACTTTTAAGGATGAACCTGCTGAAGTAACACTAGATGAGTTAGTGACATCAGCACCATCAACATAAATTTTAATATTAGCTCCCGAGGTAGATACTGCGTTATTTATTGTTACTATTTTACCTTGATAACAAGATGTAGTTCCAAGTGCATTACAATTTTGTGAGACAGATGAATTATTTTCATAATTGCTACTTACTTTTTTTACTTCTTCAAAATTATTTAGGTTATAAGAACTCGATTTATAATCATAGGTTTTTGACTCACCTTCATGATCTACATGGTAAACTTTACCATCGTTTGGATCATTTAGTATAGAATATAAATGCTCTGGTTTATAGGGGTCAGTCACATCTAAGACAGAAAAACCAGCACCACCTCTTCCGTACGGAGCAATTAATATTGTATGCCAAGCTTCTGCACCATCATGAGGGCTTTTAAAATACATATCATGCACAACTGGAGAACCATCCATAGCAAATATTGGAACAGTTCCTCCTCCTGTAGTTTTGTTTAGATTTGGATTTATAACTGTCGGTAATTTCCCAGCAATTAGCGGAGAAACAAAACCCCATAACTCAGTTCCATCATCTGCATCAAATGCATGCAATATTCCATTATTTGCCCCAGCATAAATTACTTTTTTTCTATTTGCTAAATTTGTTGAATTTGCCCAAGCTTGATAGTTATTTTTATCTCTAAAAAAGGATTCTTGATTAGCATTCATAAAGGCAGTGTCAGCATTGGGTGGACCTACTAAAATAATTTGAGAATTATAAATATCCGCCAAATAATGTTCTCTTGCTTCAGTTAAATTACAATCGCCGTTATAATCAAAGTAATCTTCTCCTCTTATAAAATTTATTAAACCTTTTACATCATCTAAAATCCCATCTTCTACACCTGGCTTATTTTTACCATTTACTCCACATCTTCCTATACCCGAAACATCACCCGAGTCATTGTGATAATCTTTAACGTTGTTGCCAGTTAACCTAAACATTTTTTCATTAATTAAAGGAGCAAGACCTTCATTAAAATTATTGTATCCAGGTTTATAAGAAGTTCCTTTTAACGCTGTCCAAATTTTTCTGTTATCCGGTGAAGCTAGTTTATCCTCTGCTTTCCATGCAGCAGTATCATCTACACCACCGCCTTGAGATTTATCTTTAATTTTCATACGCTTAAGTTTACCTGCCCATTCTCGGCTAGAATAATAATCAAATTGGGCTTGGAATAAGGTTCCTGTCTCTTCCAGTGAACCTGTGATAGCAGGAGCTGTATATGACAAGTTTTCACTTATAATTGCTGTAATAACATTTTGAAGCTCCTGTTTTAGATCTTCAGCTGATAATGCTCTTATAGCTTTTTTGTATGGACTTCCCCCGACCGCTGCCATTTGGTCAAATTTATTTAATGCTCCTCCTGTTACAGAATCGCCATAAGCAACCATAATACTTTTTATATTGTGATCATTTGCTAATTTACTCATATGATTTTTTGCAGGATTATGAGTAGATTGATTCCACCCACCATCACCAATAACAATTACATAATTAACCTGACAGTCTACTTTTTTATCTTTTATAACTGGATGATCGTTATAATTTACAAAATATTGCCAGGCGAGTCTTGAAAAAGCAGTTGCATGAGTTCTTCTATAAAGTGTTATGGGAGTTTCTAAATATTGATGAATTTTTTTTGCTCCTTCGCTATCAATTTTAACAGCTAAGCAATTTCTACTATTACATGTCTTTCCTTGTCCAAATCCACCTTTAGCATTAGGATCCCATCCAGAATATTCTGTAGTTTCTTCTTTACTCCATAAACCAAAACCAAATAGAGCACCTTCTGTTAAGGAACTATCAGATACAACAGCTTTGATTGCTTCAACTGCACCTCTAAGCCTTGAAACACCACTTAAACCAAAAACTCTCACAAAACTTAAATCTTTATTCAATATAGTTATTTCTAAACGTCCCAAGTTTGCAACAAGAAGCTGTCCCGCATTATTAAATTTCAAATCATGAGGTTCCATAAAATAAACACTAGTTGCAGTAGATGGTTCAAAGGCATCAGCTATTCCATTTTCTGCGAGTGTTTTTACAAATTTTCCATCACTAGTCTTTATTTTACAAATTTTGTGAGAATACTTTCCTGAAGAATATAAAATAGTAGGGTCTGCTGGGTCAGTAATTAAACCATATGAAGTTCCACATGGATTATCAAATACAGCTGTCTTAGTTTCGCTTACGCATCCATTGGTATCAATTTTAAAACTCCAGATTTTTTGTTGGTCGTCATTTTGTACATATAAGTATTCATTATTACTATCAGCGGTTATTGCAGTTACGAATCTAGCTGCAGTTTTGAGATCTCCCCCAATCGAATATTGATTACCAGTTGAATAATTTGTTTGGCACTTATAATCCGATGTTTTAAAATTCAAATTACCTTTCGTTAAGTCTTTTACCCAAAGAAAGGCAGTAGTGCTTCCACCTTTACCACCTCCCATTCCATAATAAATTCCATCTTGAATATCAATTGCAATATAATGACTATGAAAATTTTGTTGTGTCACTATTTCTCTACAAGTCCTGTCATTATTAGGTCTGCTTGTATCATAATATTCAGCGACGCGAGGATTGAACTGTTTCATGTATCTATAATTAATATCATCACGAGGCAAGTGGGCCGTATAAAGTTGTCCATTGTAATATTCCATTCCCATTACATCATCCTTGTGATGACTTTTAAAAGGACCCGCTCTTGGATCGCATGAATTTGCAGTTACTGAACCCAATTTTTTATAAGCTGCTAATTTGTTTGTTGTAGGGGTTGATGCGTCCCAAAGTGCAATTCCTCCATTATCTGTTTCTGCAACAAAATAATGTCCTGTAGTTTGATCTTGAACTACAGAAAAAGGTTCTTTCATTCTATCTACACCCGAATATGCTTTAGCAGGCCAATTCATACTAAATGTACGATCTAATAAAATTAATATATTAGCGGGAATAGTTTGACCACTTCCTGGAGGTAAATTTTTAGCATGAACCTGTACAGTCAACAAAATTAAAAAAATAGTAACAAAGCTTAAATTTTTTTTCATTTTTTTTTTCTCATTATCATTTTATACTATCTACCACAACTATTGTTAAGT
>Ga0208261_1000249_pt1 | contig 22540 bp, 19 predicted proteins | sample Knorr_S7_td_DCM__FD_185595 | JGI IMG/M metagenome (GOLD analysis project Ga0208261, IMG submission 185595) | Marine microbial communities from Southern Atlantic Ocean transect - Knorr_S7_td_DCM_ad_131m_LV_B (SPAdes) (version 3) | ecosystem: Environmental > Aquatic > Marine > Oceanic | place...
GTCTCGTTCGAACCGGAAGAAATGGACTCTTCCTCTGGGCCGTCATGACTTCCTCCGAATGGGATATTGTACTCAAACTGCACCGTTATCTCCGTCAGTCCTGAATTTTCAACGAAGAACTCGACTTTGGCCAAACCATCATCAGACAAGACGAAGGAATTAGTTGGATCCTCTCCAGGATATTTTATTCCCAACTCCCAGGACTCTAATTCCTGTCCCGATGAAGGGGGAACCGCCACAAGAGATGCAGCTAGAATGGCCCCAATAATCAAAGAGCGAACTCTCGAACCCATCAACTCACCAGTAACTTCCTACACGCCCTTTTCGTTAAGACCTTCACCATCTTCCTTCTATAAGATGGGGAGAACCAGGTGTTCTGGACAGGCTTTACTGCCTTTCTAATCGACTCTGATAGAATTTCGACGGTCTCAACTCCGCTCCAATTCTCCAGTGCGTCATCCGCTTCTTCTGAATGCAGGCTAGGAATAGACTCTAGGCCAGTGGTTGCTACTCTAAGACTTGATGGGCCGTCTCCCTCATCTCCTTTCCAGAGAACAGCTACGCCCGCTTCAGGGAAGTCCCAGGACTCACGCTGCCTCAACTTCTGATAGTCTCCGCTCCAATCTGATGCGTCTTCAGGGAGGGTGATGTGGGTGACCATTTCTCCAGGTTCGAGTACATTCCTGGTCATTCCGTCTAACTTGAAGAAATCACATAGTGGCATGGAGCGCTTTCCTTTGGGCGATGCTAGGTGGATTGTGGCACCTAGGCACATCAGTACAGGGGCCAAATCAGCTTGATAGGTTGCAACGCATAGCGTGTTTTGGTTCGGAATTACTCTACAATCGGCTCCAGTGCCACAATCACATTTGTGACACCAGTCAATCGACTCCCTCCATGTTTCCGACTGATTGATCCAGTAGCACCTAGTATCCAGGCAAATATTTCCTCCAACTGTCCCGGACCTTCTGATCATCACACTCGCAATTGAGTCTGCTGCCTTGGCCAACACAGGGTGGGTCGACTCGTGTTCTGCTAACTCATTGATACTGACCATAGCGCCAATACTTTCCTTGCTTATTTCTCGCAACTCGGCTATAGAAGAAAGCGAGATAACGTGCCCCTTCACATTGATGTGCCACTTGTAATTTGGAAGCAGATCGGTTCCTCCAGCGATCCAGTCGAACTCCTCTCCAGATTCTGAAAGTTCCCTAGACATTGTTAGTGCCTCATCCAAACTCTTCGGCGAAAGAACACGGAAGGGGGGCATCCTCATTTTTGATCCTCCGCATGCCTTCTTTCTGTATGCTTCCAAGCACTACCTGCGAGTCTAGGAGACTCCAGATATTCCTCCTCGGGAGTTACTCTCACTGACCACCTAGGGTCAACTTCGTCCGGAGGGATTGTGGGGTCCAGACCGAATAATGCACCATTGTGATAATCCGATCTACCCTCATCCAGTCTCCTATCCTTGTCCCTAATCCGATGTTCCTTAGCTCTGTTTTCTAGAACTCCTTGGAGAGATGAATGTTGAAGGGATGGGCTAGTGAGATTATTCGGATCTGATACCTCTTCCTCTCTGCAACGCTTCTCGATCATTTTGTGCACCTTCTCGGGAGACATCGGTAACTCGGAGGTCCTGATCCCTATTGCATCGTAGACGGCGTTACAAACAGAAGGCAGAATCGGAAGAAGAGGGCCTTCTCCTGCCTCTTTGGCTCCGAATGGACCCTCCGGATCGTTCGACTCCACTATTATGGGAATTACTTCCGGCATTTCGTGAATGCTTGGGATCTTGTAATCTAGGAGATCGGGATTCATCAGATTGCCACTTCTCCCATATCTCATTTCTTCCGATAGAACTTGTCCCATGCCCATGTGGCAAGATCCGATTATCTGCCCCTTAACAGCCAATGGGTTCAGAGCCTTTCCACAGTCATGAGCTGCCCATACCTTGTCTACTTTGATTTGACCAGTTTCCACATCGACAGAAACTTCTGTCACATAAGCAGAGAAAGAGTATGCTGGAGCTAGTCCAGCCGCTGCTCCCTTGTGCATCTTCCCCATAGGGGGGGTCCTGTATGCCCCAGAGGCAACTAAGGCCCCCCTGTCTTCTTGCGATTTGTGAAGAGCTTCGAGGTAGGATACCCCAACCGCTGGATCCTTTTTTAGGAAGATTCTCCTATCCCCAATAATCAAACCGCTTCTTTCCGCCCCTGTGATTTCAACCGTAGCATCTAGCAACTCCTCCCTGATTTGCATGGCTGCCGAAATAGCCGCGTTGGCGTTCATGAAGGTCACTCTGGAGGAGTAAGAGCCCAAGTCTACCGGAGAAGTATCAGAATCTCTGGATTTCACTCTGATCATATCTAGCGGGAGCCCGAGTACCTCTGCTACGGATTGGGCTACGACTGTATCAGAACCTTGCCCTATGTCTGCGGCTCCTGTGTGGATTGTGACCCCGCCATCCATATCGATCTTCAGATGAACGGTTGCATGTGGGAACTTATTCGGATCCCAGTGGATGGGTAGGCCACTTCCTGAAATGAAGAAACCACATCCAATGCCGATTCCCTTCCCAAGAGGAAGTTTACGGAATTTTTTATTCCAGCCACTTTCTTCTCTGACCCTCTCTAGACATTCTCTCATCCCTATGCTTGTTACTCTGAATCCGGTAATTGTGGCCGAGTGTGGAGGGAGTAGATTCGCTAAACGCAATGATATCGGGTCTACGCTCAACTTCTCCGCCAAGTCATCCAGACCTACTTCTACTGCACATCTAGAATTCACCGCTCCATGGCCGCGCATAGCTCCACTGGCAGGTTTGTTCGTCCAAACCCTAGCTCCCGTGTAGTGGAAAGCACCAATTTCGTAGGGAGCAGTGTGGAGGACCCCGTTGTAGTAGGTTGTCACGTGTCCGAAAGAGGCGAATGCCCCCCCATCTATCAGAGCATCAGTCTCGATTCCACATATTCTCCCTTCATCATCAGCATGTAGGTTCATCTCAATTCGCGAAGGGTGGCGACCTCTGTTTACCCAGTAAACCTCTTCTCTATCGAAAGTTATACGAACAGGTTTTCCAGACTTTCTTGCGAGAATCGCAGCACACATTTCGTGTGGGAATGGGTCCGACTTCCCACCGAAACCTCCTCCGACAAAGGTCCTATGCACATTGATTTGATGCATTGGAATCTCCAATACATCAGCTAGCGCCCTGTGTACATAGTGTGGAACCTGCTGCGGAGTATACAGCGTGAGCCTTCCAGTTGGGTCCCAGTGTGCCACTACTGCGTGTGGCTCAGTGAATGCGTGGTTAACTCCGGCGAAAATCCAATTCTTTTTGTGGCTAGCAACAGAGTTTTCTATCATTCCTTCTATGTCTCCGAACTCTTGGAAAACCCTCTTCTGGACGTTTGACTCTCCTATGTGGTAGTCCCCTCTGTCATGTATGGGTTCTCCACTGTCTTCGAGCCCTTCCCTCATGTCATGAATCGGATCGATCAATTCATACTCCACTTGGATTAGCCTTTCCGCCTCCCTAGCCGTAGCCTCGTCAATTGCTGCAACACATGCAACAAGATCGCCTGCATGCCGAACCTTCTCTACAGCCATCGCGTGCTCGTCCTTTGTCACAGGTAGAACTCCGAACCTATTCTTCGCATCATCGCCAGTTGCAACTGCGACTACACCGGGCAACTCTAGGGCCTTAGTGCAATCAATAGATAGCACTCTGGCATAGTGATGAGGTGAACGAACAATCCGTCCAATCAACTCTCCAGGGAGCCTGACATCGTCTCCGTAATGCGCTTGCCCCGTTACCTTCCAAGAACTATCCACAAGCGCAGTAGATTTGCCAATCACTCTGCCGCTAATGAGTTCATCGTGCCTATGTGGCCCCCACTCCTGAGCAAGCTTCCCTCCCTGGGATTCAGGAATCATTTCTTCATCCGTAGACTCTGAGAATTTTCCTTTCCCTCCAGACCCAGGTCTGGAAAAGGGGAGTTTTCCGGGTTGTTGCCTATACCCCACTATCTCCTTCGGAGCATCCTCTTTTTCAGACATACTAATCTCCACCGAATCCTGGATGAGGATCACTCTTTGATAGGGTCGAGTCGCTCACTGCTTCGCCCGAGACTAGGATTTCCGAAGCGGCTTTGACTGAGTCAACTATCTGCTGGAATCCAGTACAACGACATAGGTTGCCCTCTATTGCTTGCTTTATCTCTTGGTCGTTAGGTTTGCTATTTTCAGACAGTAATGCCGAAATTACCACCAAGAAACCGGGTGTGCAGAATCCGCATTGACTGCCCCCGCACTCAGCGAATGTCTGCTGTATCGGGTGCAGATGGTGACCATCAGCTAATCCTTCTACGGTTGTGATATCGGCTTGCTCAGTATCTACAGCTAGAGTAAGACAAGACAACCTCGGCTCCCCATCAATTAGTACAGAACAGCACCCACAGGTTCCCATATCGCATCCACGCTTGGTCCCCAGGCTCCCGACACGGTCCCTAAGCACGTCAAGAAGAATCGCATTGCTCTCAATAAATACGGATACTTCTTCGTCATTTACCTTGGCGTTCCACTCAACCCCATCGGAAGGGGGTAGCATAGGTAGCCGGAACTGCACCACATTACGACCAATCGAGCCCATCCTTTGAGCATTCGGTTCCCCGTGATGTCTATTGGAAATCATTGATGGCTCTTTTTAGAACTTCAGACTCGGCCCTCTTCAGATGCTCTCCTGTGGTGCTTCTAGCTATTCCTAGCTCATCAGCGAGTTGCTTCAATGTTATCTCCGCTCCATCTTCATAGTACCCTCTATTCACAGCCAGTTCTAGCACTTCTCTCTGCTTTTCTGTTAGGAAATCGAGATCCTTAGAAGATCCGTTCTTTATCGTCTGTACACTAATTGTGTCTGGTGGCATTACTTCTCTGACGAACTCCATGAAACTTCGTATGGAGCTTGAAATACCAAAGATTCTGAACTCCAGGCCGCTCTTAGAATCGATTCCGTATGGGGGGTAAACATAGATGTTCGACAACTCTAACGCAGAAAGTGCTAGAGGGTGAGTGCAACGAATACTGACTAACACGCCGCTCTCGTCCTCTTCATGCTTTTCAATTACATCAAAACTTTCCAAATCCGAGATTTCAGATAGATCCCGTCCTTTGTTAACCCCCAACTCTACCAGTTGGGTAACTCCTCCCGTATCAGTAGAAAGGTGTCCAAGAACCTCTATCCTGTGACAAATCTCCATCAGTTTGTCGATCTCATCTATCCCGGAAAGAGAGGAAACCTTCCACCTAAGGAGCACCTTCCTCATAATCTTGGACTCTCTTCTTGATATTTAGACAACACCCTAGTTCCTTTTTGGATACTTAGGTAGCCACGTTCTTCCTTTCAAGAGATAGAACTTCTGCACAAACCGCAATTGCAATTTCTTCCGGAGTATCCGCCCCTATGTCGAGGCCAATAGGGCATCTTACAGATTCTAAAAGCCACTTCTCCACCCCAGTTTCAATAGCCTTCTTCTCGAAAGCAGACCATTTCTTCTTCGATCCGATAGCCCCAATCCGAGGCCTACTTACTTCTCTGCTTAATTTTAGTAATCCGATCAGCATCTCTTCATCAACCGACCAATCATGACTCAACAGTAGAATATCTGAAAAACGAGCCAAAGAATCCTTACTTTCGCTCTTGAGAAAATCCTCGACAGATGAGCAGAAATTCCCCTCAGAGTTTGGATAACGCTGTTGGTTACAATATTCCTCTCTGATATCGAATACGCTATACGGCCATTCGAGAGAATCACACACCCTTGCAATCGAAAGACCAACGTGTCCCCCGCCCGCAATTAAGATGTGAGGTCGCGGAGTAATCACTTCCATAGCTACTGTCACCCGACCTCCGCATAGACTGTCGAGGGCAGATGCCTCTTTTCCTTTGCCGTCTCTGTTTAGCAGGAATGCCTCAACTTTCCCTCCTTTTTTTCTTAGGTCAGACAAATCCCGGAACAGAATTTCTTGAAGCTCCTTCTCCACCGTTAACTCCAATCCTGCACCACCGATAGTTCCGAACTTTTCACCCGAGGAGCTGATTGCTAGCCTTGCTCCTGGTTTCCCAGGAACGCTCCCGCTGGCCTGGACCACCGATGCAATGGCGACTCTTTCTCCAGCCTCTACTCTCTTGATGGCCCAGTTTAGGACTGCGACAGTCACAAAGACCCGTCGGGGTGCCGACCTTTGGAGTTGTGTAGATAATCAGATACGTTTGAGTATCCCTCGGAATTAGAAAGATACGTCCTGAATCAAAAGCGCGACTCCTAAAATTAGGGCAGGAATAGTTGTATGTAGCGTGGCCCAGAGGCTAGCTAGCCTGTGTCTAACCAAAAGTGGAAAAAGAGCATCTCCGTCTTGGCTAATCGCATTCGCAGCCAAAGCCGGGAATGAGATCAGATCCTTTGTGTAGGCGGTAATGGCAATAATCTGAGGTCCGCAACCGGGTATTAATCCAATGAAAGAAGCGACTACAACTGCAAAAATCCCATCACCATACTTGGCTAAGTCTGCTTCGTTGGTTCCCGAGAATAGCATGGTAAACTCGAAAATCAGGTAAGCAGCCATGACCCAGAACGTGACAAATGCAGTTTCACTTGCAGAGTGTATTAATGTCTCTCTCATCGAATAGAGTTTGTCTCCAATAGAAGCTTCTGTATCGTCACGAATCCAGGTTTTCTGAGATAGATACAGGATTATTGACAAAGTTGTACCTATCAAACCTATCCAAGTTATGAAACCATGTAACGTAAATGGGTTATATTCTATTGAAAGCTCAAAATCAGGGTCTTGAGAACTCCAAACAAGTAACATTACTGCGAATACCAATCCAATTGAGGTAACTATCCACCACAAGGTGTAACCTTGGTGAAGAAGGAAATAACCCGGACCACTTTCATCTTCTCTCCCAAGATCATCAAAGACTGTTTGTGTATCTTCCAAATCCCCCAATTTGACTATTTCCTGTTCCTTCGTCGACTCGGATCTAAGTAACAATCCACCCAAAGGGCTCTGTGGCGTGATACTCAATCCATCTATGAGGTAGCCCCATGTAACTCCTGTCACGAAGGAGATGACATGTACCGCTACTGCGGGAGCCACGAAAGAGGAGTCAGTGAGAGCAGCACCAATCAAGACGAACGCAGCATCCCCTAGGGTTGCGATCAGAGTGGCTATTACGGTTCCATAGCTGACGAAACCCCTAGTGTACATTGGCATGATTACAATGGCTCCGCCACAACCAGGAGTGATGCCCATAATGGCACCGATTACAGGCTGCCATCGCCTTTTCGTTCGAATCACGTCTACAAACCTTCCAGCGGTAATGTACTGTAACCAACTGAACAGCAGAACCATCGAAGCAACAAACACGGTAACGGCTAGAAAGGCATCTCGCATGCTCACAACTACCACTTCGATTACTTCAGCAGAGGTTGGCATTACACATTCCACTCCAAGTTTGTATAAATCATTTGACATCTTAGCATGAAGGAATCCGATACTCCATTTTCTCGATTTTGAAATAGGACTCATCAAACTCAATTAGTTCAGAACTCAGGATTAGAAATGGATAATTTCTATCCTATTCATTAACCAATTGTAGTTTCTCTTGTAGATTAATTATATCCTCTGGGGTATCTATGTTTAGTTCTAGAAATCTGTCTAGAACCTCGAATCTACTTGCCTCGATCACTTCTCTCAATGGTGAATTTGCTGAACTTTTCCTTACCTTGTCGACATCTTCGAAATTCAGCACTAGGGGGTGCCCGCCCCTACCTTCCTTCATAGGGCAGCAGGTCTCTTCTGAACAAATTAGATGATCCAGAGTGGAATCTGAGAATCCTGGCCGATCTACTGGAACAACAAGCAATCTGTAATCCTCCGACCGCGAGGAATCAATACTGTCGATCCCCAGTTTCAGAGAGCCTGTTCTCCCTTCGTGCGGATTTCGGTTTAGGATTACATTCACATCACTCACAATTTTGGAAATTTCCGAAAAATTTGACTCATTTGCAACTATGGTGATATTGGCCACACGACTCGATAATCTTCCTGAAATCCAACTGATGAGTGCCTGAGAACCGACATCAACCAATGCCTTATCCATGCCAAGCCTACTGCTTGAACCAGCCGCAAGAATGACGCATTCCACACTATCTCCCCCAAAAATCGACTAGCCTATCTCGCTAAAATAATCCTTCTAGGAAACCACCGAGATATGTCATGTAGAATAGGTAAGTTATGATCATCATAGTTCCAATATTTTTGGTGAACTCCTTTCCAGATATGAGCATCCATACTACGAATCCCGATGTTACCATCACCACCAAGATGTCTCTCTGAAACTCTACATCGACAGGGATCCCACTCCCAACAACACTCGCTATTCCAATTATTCCCATGATGTTCATCACATTGGAACCTAGTACGTTTCCTACGGCAACCCCTCCTTGCCCCCTAATCCCAGCTACTAGTGTAACAGCCAGTTCGGGCAATGAAGTCCCCAGTGCTACCACCGTCAGACCAATAACGGCCTCCGAGACTCCGAAAGTCTCAGCAATACCAGTTGATCCCAATACTAGTAATTCAGCACCAAACCATATCATCCCACCACCCATAACACAGGAGGGGATTGCAAGAGACATTTTGTTTGGTAGCCATGAGTCTTCAAACTCATACTGATCTTCCCCCGATATTGCAACTGAGTAGGTGTAGTAGTAGTAACCAATCAGACATGTCAACATCACGACGCCCCCTAGAAGAGGAACTTCTCCAAAATAAACGAATATTGCCATGAACAGGGTGGCTACTACTACTGCAATCGCATCCCTGTTTACCCCTATTTCTACATCAGATTTAGCTCCTAAGAGGGCTGCCGCTCCCAAGACCAACATCACGTTTGCGACATTAGAACCTAGGACTCCTCCAACTGCAATATTCGGTACGCCACTATCAATAGCCTCAATCGCAACAGCCAGTTCGGGAAGTGAGGTTCCAATGGCTACGACTGTGAATCCAACTACTAGAGGCGATATGCTAAGGCTCTGTGATATCCTAGTAGCTCCTTGAACAAGAGCCTCCCCTCCGAACATTAGCAAAGCAAAACCGATAAGGACGAAAGCAACGTTAACTACAGTCTCATCCATATTCTACTCCTGAGACATTTCACAATTTACTCTTTTCCAGATATTTCGTTGGATTTCATTTTGTACACGCTCTCTCGATATGTCTGGAAACTACTTCGACACTTGGTATAGTATGGTCCTCAAGTGTTGGTGAGAAAGGGACAGGAGTATCCAATGCTCCAATCACTACGGGAGGAGTTTCTAACCTCCAGAACGACTCTTCGATAATCCTGCTCGAGACTGTATGGCCAAAACCACCAGTCCACTGCGACTCTTGTAGAACGATTAGTCTGCCAGTCTTGAGAACCGAGTTGATACATGTCCCAGAGTCAAAGGGAACTAGAGTTCTCATATCCACAACTTCGACTTCAACCCCCCTATTCGACACATTCTCTGCTGCATCAAGTGCAACGTGTACCATGGCACCCCAGGTGACAATTGTGAGATCCTCACCTCCTCTGACTACTCTCGCTTTGCCAATTGAACTATCTCCATTTTCTAGTCTGTTCATTACTGCCTCTGTATCCACTATTTGATTGATTGATTTGCCCCAGCCAGTTATGCCCCCTCTAAGTCCGTACAGCCCAATATGCTCTAGATAGACAACAGGATCTGGTAGATGGTGTGACTCAATAAGCAGGTCATAAGCATCCTGAGGATTACTTGGAGTCACAATGATCAATCCTGGATCGTTTGTTAGCCATGATTCAATCATGTTAGCGTGAAATGGCCCACTCCTGGTCTTCGCTCCTAGGGGAATTCGCACTGTCATCGGTACCTCTGCGCCCCATCTCCATCTCAATTGGGCCGCATTGTTGACTAGAGGGTTCATTGCCAGTGCTGCAAATCCTCCGAACTGTATCTCTGCCAGGGGCCTCATCCCACCCAGGGCCGCTCCTGTCGCTGAGTGGATAATTATGGCCTCAGATAATGGCATATCGAGAAGTTTTGATTGATGACCCTTAGCCTTGAGCCCTAGATTCATTCCGAATGCACCTGCTACTTCCATATCCTCGCCCATGAACACCATCTGATTGCCGAATTGGTCTGCAAGTGCTGCCATACCATTCTGAATTGCTCTACTGTAACTCCAAGAATTGGGAGCATCGGAGAACTCTATTGAGAGCTCCCCAGAATCTACACTGGTACTCGAAATGGCTCCTGCCCCGTCAATCCTCCGTAGTTGCTTCTCGTGACTTGTCGCGTCCGAGATTGATGTAACTCCCTTGACAACCGAATTTCCCTCCGGCCACTCCATTTTTTCCAATTGGCTCCTGGCTGACTCCACCTTGGCTTCTTCTTCCATCTGAATGCGATTGAGTTTTTGTTCACCTACTCCGAGTTTAATCAATAACTCCCTATGGTTTGGGAGAGGATCTTTCTCGGACCAGTATCGCAGTAACTCCCTATCAACATAACCTGGGGGGTTGCCGCTCGATGCTCCAAGATACAAATCATCATGGTGATGAGCGTGCCCACACCCTCTCATTGTTTCCACGTGGATGAGCGTTGCTCCGCATCCATCCGTGGCGAACTCCTTAGCAACTGCAGTAGATGCATAGAATAGCGCTGGATCAGATCCATCAATAGTCCAGGCGGGAATTCCCATTGCATGCCCCTTGTCACCGAATGTCTCTGCTCCTGATTGAGCAGAATTGAGTGTGTCAAGTGCTATCTGATTATTCTGAATCATGAAGCAAATCGGCAAACCACGAACTCCAGCGAAATTCATTGCCTCCCAGAACTCTCCGCTACTGCTACAACCCTCTCCTACAGGGGCTAAGTGGAACCTACTAACTCCTAGCCTACTTGCAGCCAGTGCCACTCCCGTGGTTGTTGCACTTGCAATAGGCAATGGTGCAGTAGGAGGCAGGATTCCTTTCTCCCAGTTCCCTATATGCAGGTCTCTACCGCCGCTTCCTTGAATTCCACCGTCCATGTAGGACTCTGCCTTGCCCATTTGGGCAGAAAAAACCTCGATCGGGGTCTGCCCCATTGCAAGTGCTAGACCCATATCCCTGATCATTGGGGCTACAATGTCTGCATTGTGACGGTTTTCTTCCGACAAATCAACTGCGCGCGTCATAGCTGTAGCGCAAGCCACCACTCCTTCCTGCCAGGTTGATCTGAAACCCTTTCCACCAAAACTACCTCCATCTGGAGTGGGCAAACCATTCGCAAAGAGGTCCTTCAACTCCTCATCCACTAATCTAGTCCGAATCATTCTCCTCTGCCATTCTAATCTATTTTCCACAGTAATCGAAGCATAATATGCAATTCTTCTCATGCAAAGTGTCAGATCAATTAGCAGCCTGCCCAATCTCCTTTTCAGGAATGCTTCACCCTGCCTCATCGGTATGATTTCTGATTTCGCAAGCCCAGATAGATCGGGCTCTAACGTCCTTTCCAGGTATCTTTCCTCGATTACCCTCATCAATTCCTGAGAGAATTCATGAAACTCTTCACCTGTCATTTTCTCTTTACATTTCATTGAATCCCAACATTCTGAAACAGAATTTAGATGGCCATCGTGTCTCTCTGCTACAAATTCTAGCAAACTCTTCTTGGCTCTTTTTGACTTCAGCTTTGATGGAAAAGTCAATGCATTTGGAGGGATCCACCCTATACCCCAAATTTTCGGAATATTAGACTGCAGTTCCTCATTTTCATTCTCATTAATAGCTGCTATGGAATCTGCAACAGACCCCTCATTCCTTCTACGAACCTCTTCTTCTAGAGATGCCCAATCCTTTGGATTCCTTTCCCAAATTTCGACGTTCCGCACTCTGCCCTTCCCTGAGGCAGACCTATTGAGGGTTGTTCGAACTCTTTTCTCGCATCCCGTACACTTACGATCCAATTTGTTTGACTTATCTGACCTAGTCTTCCAGGTTTGGTGAAGTTGGCATTCTGGACACTTCCAAATTCCAACTCTCGCCATATTGTTTTGAATCACGAATGAGCCTAGTACAACAATATTGGCCTAGATTTTCATATTTTACCACAATTAGTAATATTATGTGGTATTAGATAATTGTAAATAGAATTTTTACCACAATTAAAAGAGATATTATGTATATATTTACCACATATATTGAATAAATATAAAATTAAACATTATTTATGACTAATTACCACAATAAAAAGATACATTGTGATAATATATACCACATTAATATTTAACCACAGTAGGATCTACCTCATCCGACCAGGCATTAATCCCCCCCAATAGGTTGTAGATCATGCCATTGCACAATCCGGAATCCACAATGAACCTGGCTACGGCATCAGATCTCTGTCCACTTCGGCAATAAACCACAATATCACCTTGCGAGGGCAACTCTTCCAATCTGGAAGGTATTTCTAGATGCATTATTCTAGAATCAGTGCCCCCAATAGACGAGATCTGTTCTTCATGGGATCTTCTGACATCAAGTAGGAATGGGGCCCAACCCTCATTTCTTTTTTCGGAGAATTCCTTAGCACCTATCTCAGAAAACCCCTTCTCTTGCTTTTTTGAGAGAGATGTTACCTTTTCTCGTTCGGTATTCAAAGAAAATTCAAGTTTCCTGAAATCCATGGTCAGGGCATCGATTACTAGCAATTCTCCGGACAGACAGTTTCCAATGCCAAGAATGATCTTGATCGCCTCGGTAGCTTGGACGGTTCCGACAATTCCGGGAAGAATTCCAAGAACTCCTGCCTCCGAGCAATTAGGCGCTAATTCTGGTGGCGGAGGCGATGGAAACAAATCCCTGTAGTTGGGGCCGTCCATGAAATTGAATGATGACACCTGCCCCTCAAATCTGTGAATACTGCCAAAAATCCACGGTTTACCTAGAATCTCACATGAGTCACCAATCAGATATCGCGACTCGAAATTGTCTGTTCCGTCAATAACTACGTCATATCTGGAAATTATCTGAATCGAATTTTCACTAGTTAGTTTCTCTTCAATTTCCTCTATCACTATATCTGGATTTAATTCTGAAATCCAATTCGATGCAGACCTAACTTTCGCACTTCCGATAGAAGAAGTACTGTGAATTATCTGTCTCTGCAAGTTCGATGAACTTACTTTATCATTGTCAACAATCCCGATTTTGCCCACTCCAGCAGCGGCCAAATACATCAACGCTGGAGATCCAAGACCCCCTGCTCCTACCACAAGAACTGATGATTTGAGCAATTTCTCCTGTCCCTCAGAACCAACCCTCGGAAGGACCAGGTGTCGAGCATATCTCTCCCTCTGCTCCGGACTAAGATGGCCTGACATTGTCATCGTGAAAGGGAGCCCAATCAAGGTACCTTCGGTCCTCAATCTTGCTCTTCCAACCATTTTTCTGCATCAATCGCAGCTTGGCACCCCATGCCAGCAGCTGTAATCGCTTGACGATACCTTTTGTCGACAACATCCCCTGCAGCAAAAACTCCGGGAACCTCAGTCATTGTATTCTCCTTGTGGACTATATATCCCTCGGAGTCAGTCTCAATCTGTTCTCCAAGGAATTGAGTAATTGGTTTGTGACCTATGGCAATAAATGCACCAGCGCAACTAATCTCCTCCTCCGATCCATCTCTTGGATCCTCCAGTACCGCCCCAGTAAGGCCTTGTTCGCCTGCAATCCATTTTTTCACTTGCCTAAATGTTTTGATTTCTATTTTAGGATGCTTCTCTGCTCGTTCGTACATGACCTTTGACGCCTTGAAAACGTCTCTCCGGTGGATGACAGTAACCTTACTCGCAAACCTAGTCAGGAAAGTAGCCTCTTCCATCGCTGAATCACCTCCTCCAACAACAATGATCTCCTCGTCTCGGAAGAAAGCACCATCACATGTGGCACATGTAGAAATCCCACGTCCTTTCTGCTCCTCCTCACCCTCTGCTCCAAGCCAAATTGCTTCTGCACCTGTGCAAATAATCAGTGAATGAGCCCCGAACTCCTCTCCTTCGACCCAAACTCGAAAGGGTCGTTCGGAAAGATCGACTCTTTCGACATTCTTGTCATGAACCTCTAAACCGAACCTCTCAGCTTGCTCCCTCATGTCGATCATCATTTCGGGCCCGCCTATTCCCTTGGGGTATCCGGGGAAGTTCTCAACATCTGATGTTAGCATTAGTTGACCCCCGGACATGTAACCGGCGAACATCAATGGATCCAGCAGGGCTCTAGCCGTGTATAGGCCTGCAGTGTATCCCGCAGGGCCAGAACCAACAATGATTACACTTCTGACATCCTCTCCCATAAGTTACCGAGGTGTAAGGCATCCCTTGAATCTTGACAGTCAGAAATCCCGCTCGATTTTGATAAAATAGAGAAAGAAATCGTAATATAACAACCATCAAGCGGCCAACTCATGCCAAAATACATGTATTCTGGAAACTACACTAAGGAAGGTGCCGCTGGCCTACTAAAAGATGGGGGCAAGGCAAGGAAGGAAGAAGCGATGAGGATAGTTGAAGCCATGGGGGGGTCACTAGAAGCCTACTACTGGTCGTTCGGCGAGATGGATTTCATGATGATTGCCGATGTCCCACAGGCAATGGCCGTGAAGTTCTCTCTCCACGTCGGAGCATCTGGAGTTTTCAATGGAAAGCTGACACCTCTGATTACCGTAGAGGATATGGACGAAGCCACTTCGACTGAATTGCCTTCTATGAGCCTTCCCGGCCAGTGAAACCTTCTCTCACTCAGACATTGCCGCTACTGCGCCAACTGCCGATCTAGCATGAGGCTCAAGTCGTGGCTCGATATGCTCCGGCTCCGCCCCTGGACCTATGATTCCCAATCCTATGGGCTTGTTATGCTTGATTTGAAGTTCGATCACCGACTTAGTGACCGACTGCCCCATCACTAGGCCATGGTCAGTCTCACCTCTCTCGATAATTCCCAACACTACTGCTCCTTGTACTTCGGTACTCTGAAGCATCCTATCTATTGCCAGGGGGGCTTCCATCGATCCAGGCACCCATACGACTTCAGAAACTTCCCAATTTTTCGAACTAGCCTCATCAATAGCAAATTTCAGCATCCTCTCAACTTGTTCCCTGTGGAAAGACCCGCAGACAATACCTAGATTCAAGATTCAACACCCATCCTCATCATTGCCTCTACCACTGCCTGTGTCCTGGAGTCTATCTCTATGTTCACCAAATCTCCCTCAGATTTATTCCCAATGCTCGTTATCCTGAGTGTCTCAGGGATTATGTGCAGGAAGAAACCACCTTCATCGCATTTTCCTACCGTCAGAGACATCCCATCAACTGCGATGTAACCCTTCTCTAGAACGAATTGGTCACACCCTTCTGGAATAGAGATCAGAAAATCAACCCCATCCCCTACCTCTTCTCTTTTCAGAATCTCTGCCGTACCAATAATATGTCCTGAGAGGATGTGACCGCCCAACTCATCTCCAAGACGTAGCGATCTTTCCACATTTAGCAAGTCTCCAACCCGCCTTTTGGAAAGTGTAGTTCTGCCCAATGTCTCAGAAATCGCATCAAATGAGACTATCCCGTTATCTAAACTCACTACTGTCATACAAACTCCGTCTAAAGATACGCTTGCACCTTTTTCCAGACCAGTATCGAATCCGTTTAGATCTACAGAAAATGTACGTACTGAATCGTCACCACCAATCTCCACTATGGGGGCAGTTCCTGCAACAATTCCGGTAAACATCCTAATCTTCCTCGTAAGGTCCACCCTCTGTACCGGGCCACAGATCCAGGATTCTTGCGATAATCTTCCTGGTCCCATCTAGATCGTCAGATAGTCCTTCTACCCGTGTCACTTCTACGTGTTCGAAACCATGTTGATCCAATCCTTTCCTAATTGCATCGATAGAGTGCTTCTGGTCATACCCTAGTGCGATTAAATCTGGATCTATCTGCTTGAGAATCTCGAAAATAGGCACTCCGGGGGGGTTTCCAATTATTGCCTCGTCCACCGGTTTCAGGCCTTCTACCATTCTTCTCCTCAAGTCCTGACCCGTCACTGGCTCATGCTTCTGCTTTCTCACCGTTTCATCATGCGCGATTACGACAACTAGCTCCTCTCCAAGCGATTTCGCTTGCTCTACATAGTGCAGATGGCCTGCATGCAGTAGATCGAAGATCCCAACTGCCATCACCCTAGTCATCATCCATCCTCCTCTGATGCCTCGCCTAATCTTTTTCATTGAAAATTGTAGAAATCTGCTCGCCGGTTATCATTGGAATCCCATGCCTTTTCGCGTATGTTCTAGCACCTTCCAATGACAAAGCGCCGTCTCCATCCGGTTCGAGCATCTCCGCACCGATCGTACAAGCTGCCAAACCAGCCAATCTCGCAATTGAAACGGCAAGCTCTGTATGGCCCTGACGCGTCTTTAGACCACCGGGAGACTCTCTGCATACGGGGATATGGCCAGGAGTTCTGAATTCCTCTCCAAGCCTTTCTTTCGCCCTAGCCCCATCTTCCCCTTTTTCAATCAATTCTCCAGATAATTCTCCAAATCTTCTAGTTGTTAGGGATCTGTCCCTATCCGTTATTCCCGTGTAAGTCTCCCTATGGTTAAGAGAAAGGGTGAAGGCTGATCTAGAGTCATACTGGAGGTCATTTGTTACTAGATGGCCTAGAACAGGATTCTCTTCCACCAAAGACTTGTGAGAGTGAATATCTTGTAACCAAGGAAGGCCAAACATTTCTCCAATTTCGTTACCTATGGCAAGGAACAGGAGGCCCCCACAGTCGTTTCTTAGCCTTCTAATGACTTCTGGCGTCGCTGCTGCTGCATGCCAAAGAAGATCAGTTTCCATCTCTCGGTAGTCCGAATCGTATATCATCACAGGTCTTCCAGATTTGAAGGCAGATATTGCCTCTCCCACCTCAATGTCCATGTCACGCGGAGAGGCCATAGATACCCGATATTTTCGGTCTAGAAAAAGTGATGTCTTCGAACCCCTCGCATTGTACTGTGAGCGGTCCCTCAGAATCCTCGGCCCCATTAAGGGTGGATTTAGCTGGAGGGTGGACTGATGTGCCCCCGTATCCTACAGATTTTGGAGGGGAGGTAGTAAACTTCGCGATCAATCGTAGAGTTAGGGTAAGGAAACGTGAGGAAGTGAAAGATTCTGATTTAGAATTTGACTTTCCAGTACCTCGTGGTTCCGGATTGGGTACCAGTTCAGCGATGAATGTTGCAGTAGCGGCTCTAAATTCGCTCGGCCAATTAGAGGACTCCGGTGAAATAGCCGAACAGGCGTTTCTTTCAGAGTCAAAAGAAAATCGTTGTGGAAGGCAAGATCATTGGGCCTCTACCTTCGGCGGATTCAATCACCTTCTTTTTATTGGAGACTCGGTAGAGAGAATGCCTTTCGAGCCGATGAAGTCCTCATTGAATTGGCTGAAAAAGCACTTGTTAATTGCTTACTCAGGAAATAGCAGGAATTCAGGGAAAATCCAGGAATCGGTATGGTCAAGTTACTCAAATGAAGACGAGGGAGTAATCCAAGGTTTGCACAAAATAAGGAGTTCCGCGAGAGAAATGGCAAACGGTTTGCAACAGGATAGGAGAGATTTGGTAGTTTCCTCTTTGAGGGGAGTCTGCGAGGGCGTCGATATGATCGACCCCACTATACACGATCCATTTCGCGGTGTAGTCATGCCTCTGATTGAATCAGGATCGATCGTGGCTTGGAAGGCGCTAGGAGCCGGTGGAGGGGGGTGCTCAGCTTTGCTTTGCTCACCTACCGGCAAGGAATATGCCACTCAGTACATCGAGGACGAGGGTTGGCAAATTCTGGATTGGGACTTCGACGAGCAAGGAGTTCAGGTTATTGGATGAATTTTGTAGTCCTAAATCTCAAACATGACCATTTGTCCGAGTACCTATGGCCGGACGCCGCTCGATGTTCTTACCCCTGGCTCTATTGGTCCTAATAGCTCCCATGGCGTCTTCCTCAATTTGGGTAGAAGAAGTCCCTAACGGCGGTTTTGATGCCGAAGGAAAGTGGGCCCCATCAGTGGAGTCAGACATACATTGGAAATGGTGGACAGATTGGAGCAGAGACAAGGATTCCAACTCCATTGATGACAGACTGGAATGGCTAATTGAGCAACCAGAGGAAGTCAAGAGGGATTGGTGGAGGCGTGCCCCGGAAGGACATGCTAGGATATTCGTAGACTACGATCACCACCCAACGGATGCTGATATCTCTGCCTTGGAGTCACTAGGGGTCGAAGTTACTTTCAGGTTCGGATACCTCAATACCGTCTCGGCCACCTCACCCGTGTCCTCAATATTGGATGAAAATGGAATCAGATCACTCAGTGGGGTTGTGATGATCGAGGACCTTGGACTGGCTGAGACAAACATGCACGAAGCCGTTCCCAACATGGCTGTTGACACAGTCTGGAATGACTTCGGACTAGACGGAACAGGGTCTGTAATCGCAATTCTCGATACCGGAGTTCGTGGCGACCATGAAGGTCTTAACGACATGGACGATGACCCCTTTACCTGTATCGATGACCCTCCCGACCCAGATCCTCTGGATCCAGAGCCACAGCCAATCCCATCGGACTGCGATCCGAAGATTATTGCTTTCTTTGATGCTGTTTTCACCGATGAAGAACAAGACCCTTCCACGTCATATGATTCGGGCACCCATGGTACCCACGTCGCAGGAATTGCCGCTGGTTCCGGTGGTGGACAGACAGATCCTGGAACCGGTTTACGGTATGTCGGTGCGGCTCCCGGAGCCTACCTTATCAACATCCTTGGTTGTTGCGATGGCGATATCGAGGATGTGATGCAAGGTGCCCAGTGGGCCATAGACAACAGGGACAAGTACGGTATCGATATAGTCACCTCCTCCTTGGGAGAACAGCAGTTCGAGGTTCACATCGACAATGACGGGAGCTCCGCTTGGAGCCGTCAGATGGATATGGTCGTTGAGGCCGGAATCATTACTACTCTCTCGGCGGGTAACGAATTCGGTGGAGCAACCCTTGCTGGGTGCAACACAATCGACAGCCCAGGCGACGCAGAGCTACCAGTCACAGTGGCCAGCCTTGACAAGGACCTAGGCCTCGCCATTTACAGTAGTCGTGGGTATACATCGGACTTCCGAGTCAAGCCGGATGTCGCTACGATAGGTTCCAGCATCATGGCTCCCGATGCAGCGACTCAGGATGGGTACACGAGTAAGTCAGGAACTAGCATGGCCACGCCACTTATGGCCGGAATCGCTGCACTGATGGTTCAAGCGAACCCCGATTTGACTCCGACAGAGTTCAAGGACATCATCTCCGCTCACTCTATCGAGAGAGACATCCAACTCTTGAACGACCCAGGATTCAACGACTGCAGCGTACTAGAAACCCGTCCTGACAACGAGTTCGGTTTCGGTCAGGCAGACCCAACTGCATTCGTCGAGGCGGCTGGGAGCATAGATAGATCCCTGAACGTCTCAATGGAAGTCTACACACTTCAAGAAATAGGTAACGAGAGCTATGTCACCGGAACCTCCAGTGGAGCAGCCCCAGGCACTGGCTTGGTTGAGATAAAGGTAGGCGGAGGCCTTTGGTCGGGAGCCGCTGATCTATCCAAGGACGGGGACTGGTCATCTTGGAGCATAAAATTAGATCCTCATGAAAAATCCGGAAACTCGACGATTTATGCAAGGCTGGTAGTTTCTGATGACAGCATTTCTCCAGTGGACGCTAGGAGGGTGATTCTGCTCGATGCCCAATTTTCCGGATCATCGTCTTCCTCGGGATTGACCAATCTGGGTCCAATCGCCTTCTTCGTACCCTTCCTCCTAGCAATAGCCCTAGTTTTGTTCGTCGGTAGGAGGGAAGAATGGCTCCAAACCGCGACTTCTCAAAGTGACGAAAATCACGAAGATTCGGCTTCGTCTGTAGAGCCAGAGGAAACCTTGTCTTGGTCTGAGAGGATGTCGAGAAACGTGTCTGAGCTAGGCAAGGGTGGGGCGATAACCGAGAACCCCATCAAGAGAGTACTGACACTTTGCCTACTCTACTTCGCCCAAGGGTTACCACAGGGTTTCGCAAGCGTAACCTTTGCAGCATATCTCGTGGCAAATGGGGTCTCAGTACCCGAGATAGCGATTCTGTTCGCAACAGTCTCTCTCCCCTGGACCTTCAAGTGGATATGGGGGCCCCTGGTTGACTCCATTTACATCGAGAAGTACGGACCCCGAAGGCAATGGATCGTATTCGCCCAAACCGGAATGGCACTGACCCTTGGCTCCTTGCTTCTGGTTCCGGACTTGAACGGGCAGATCGATCTAGTTGCCAGAATCCTATTCGTGCACAACATATTCTCGTCCCTGCAGGATGTGGCAACCGATGCTCTCGCAGTGGAGGTCCTCGAGCCCGATGAGGTAGCCAGGGTGAACGGGCTCATGTTCGCCGCAAAGAGGGTTGGAATCATCTTCGGAGGGGCGGTCCTGGGAGTGTTAATCACCAAGATAGGAATCTCTGGAGTAATAGCCGCGCAATTAGTGATGCTCGCATTCATCATAATGGTGCCACTTCTCATGGTCGAGAAGCCAGGCGTCCAACTGTTCCCATGGTCAAGAACTACGGATGTCATCGACTCGCTCGATTCAAGTACAGACTCAGGGGCATTGGTCGCAGAGGTGGTTGATGGCTCAGAAGAGGCCCCATGGGAGGAAGAGGAAGAGTTCCGAGTAGCAAGAATAGTCGGCTACAGTATTGCCAACAAGCGAGTATCAATCTCCTCCTTCCTCGCTGTTTCGGGAGCCTGTATCTGGCTATTCGGATTCGTGATGGATGTCTTCACGGTAGACTGGGGCTTCGGTAAGCACGTCCGAATAGGATTCCCGGCCCTAGAGGCAAAACAAATCCTCGGATTTGACCTCAGGCCGTGGTCTGGAACGAATAGGATCAGCCTCGCGCTGATTCTTCTATCAGTGATTTCGTCGGGGAGGTCAAGGTTCATTTCACCACAATCCGAGGATGCTATGCCAAACCCGATATTGCTCATCCTCGCTCCAATTGGCGCACTATCCAATTATCTGCCTGGAAACGGCCGTTTCGATCCAGAGTCTGTCAGTAAAACTGTAGCAAGAACATCGTTCTATCTGACCAAGGCCTTCTCAGTCAGGTCCGCCTTCCTGCTGGTTATAGCGGGCCTCCTCGGTGAGCTGTATTACTTCACCAGCCCGATTTACGTTGACATCTTCATCAATGAGGCAGGCTGGTCCCAACAGAAGTACAATGGGATAGTCGGCGGTATCGCCTTGCTCGGCTCAGTTTCGGGGCAGATAATCGGCGGGATCCTCGGAGACAAGTTTGGGATCCGCAGAGTAGCGATGGTCTCCTTCTTGGTACTGGCCCTGGCTAATGCCACCTTTGCTTTCCTAGAGCCCATGTGGGGGAACACATTGGTCATGACAATATACCTGATAGGCCAGTACTTCGTTGCCGGAATCGCCCTGATTTGCATTATTTCTCTGTGTATGAGGCTAACATGGAGCAAGGTAGGAGGGACCCAGTTCACAGCATACATGTCCATCCTGAATACCTCGGTCGTTTTCGCATACACACTGACAGAGAGGATGATATCCGTCTTCAACTACACTTCTGCAATCTACATAGGCGCTGCTCTGACCCTCGTCACCACCTTCTTCCTACTCTTCATAGACGAGAATGAGACTGATCGCGTGCTCGAAGGTAGATGGGACGGTGACGATGAATTCGATGACCTAGGGGAATCCCCATGGTGGGATGCCGAAGAAGGGGGCGAGCAGCCTGTCGCGAGTGCATGAAATTCTGGAAGGTACGGATGAAGACTTCCTGGTCTTCACACAGACAATATGCCCATACTGCACTCGGGCTTTCAGAACCCTAGATTCCAAGGGACTAACTTACTTCGAAGTGAATCTGGATAACTTCGAAGGCCTTCGAAAGGAAGTCGTGATGGAGACTGGTCATAGGACGGTCCCTGTGGTTTTCGATATACGAGGAGATGTCCCCGTATTCGTAGGGGGTTCAGACAACCTTCTGGAATACCTCTAGAGTGTCCAGGACTGCGTGATTCCACCGGCAATTCTGACTCTTAGGAAAGTCGATCCACCCGTGAAGGTCGCAGTTAGGGTGTATTCGCCAGAAGGATAGGGAATGGTGCCCAGCGTGCCCATCTCACTAGCTCCTGGCCCCCAGATCCTCTCAAGTACTGAGATTGACATATGGTCCCTCAGCGTAAAGGAAATCGATGAACCAGAACCGCATTCTGCGTCCATGAAGTAGATCATCTCATCCCAGTCCCCATCACTAGGATGGTCGTTGACGAGGAAAGTGTCCCTAAACTCAATGTCATTG
>Ga0208261_1000250_pt1 | contig 22528 bp, 24 predicted proteins | sample Knorr_S7_td_DCM__FD_185595 | JGI IMG/M metagenome (GOLD analysis project Ga0208261, IMG submission 185595) | Marine microbial communities from Southern Atlantic Ocean transect - Knorr_S7_td_DCM_ad_131m_LV_B (SPAdes) (version 3) | ecosystem: Environmental > Aquatic > Marine > Oceanic | place...
GGGATATATTTCAGTTCTTTTTTTGCGACAAAAGCAAAATTAGCGGGCAATGCAGCGGCAAGAATCATTGGATCGGCATAACTTGCATGATTGGCAACTAAGATTGACGAACCATCGGTAAGATTTTCTTCGCCTTCAACTACCAACTCCAAACCCGTCAGTCGGATGATCCATTCGGAACATTTCTTCGCCAATTTTCTGGTTGATTGAATGGATCTTGTGAAAGGATAAGCACACAGCATGACTAAGAGGATCACGGTAAAAATAAACCATGCCCAAGAGCCAAATAAATACATTGTTATCGTTTTCATTCGAAATTTAAAATCGCTGTATACTTCTATCGATATCATACACAATTAAACTTTATGAAAACATCTGACGATCAGAAAAATAAAGAATCCAAGATGATCGATTCTTTTCTCGACTCGCTTTGGCTTGAGCAGGGCCTTTCCAAGTCCACTTTGGATGCGTATCGTTCGGATTTGAAATTACTCAAGGTTTGGGCAAAGAATCGAGAATTGAAAATGGATGAAATTTCTAGGCCTGATTTGCTAGAGTTTATAGCATTCAAAGCCGAACAAGGTTCCAGTGCAAGAACATCAGCTAGAATGCTTTCGTCCCTGAGGCGATTTTACACATACCTCATGCAACAAGAAATCATATCAACCAACCCAACAGATAAAATCTCAATGCCTAAAATTGGAAGATCTCTCCCGGTTTTATTGACAGAGAATGAGGTATTGAAACTAATCAAGGCACCCAATACAAAGAAGCCATTGGGCTTTAGAGACAGAGTCATGCTCGAGTTGCTTTACGCCACTGGTTTAAGAGTATCTGAATTGGTGAAGCTCGAAGTCAATCAAGTGAACTTAAATCAGGGCTACCTCAGAGTTATGGGCAAAGGGGACAAGGAACGTTTGGTTCCAATGGGGAAAACGGCCAAGCGATGGATGAAAAATTACCTCAATGGACCTATTCAGGAAATATTAAATGATCGGCAATCCGATTGCTTATTTCCAACTCGAACATCAACATCTATCAGTCGGCAAGCTTTTTGGCAAATCATTAAAAAGTATGCAATGAAAGTTGGAATCAGTGCCAAATTATCGCCGCACAGCTTGCGACATGCTTTTGCCACACATCTCATCAATCATGGCGCTGATTTAAGAGTTGTTCAGATGTTGCTTGGCCACAGCGATCTTTCAACGACGCAGATATACACACATATTGCACAGCATCGTTTAAAAGATCTTCATGAAAAACATCATCCAAGAGGCTAAAATAATCAGATGCAAATTTTTCAAATTGTAACGCTGTGCTTGCTGTTTTTTTCAACTCCGGTTTTATCAAATGATGAACAAGACAGTCTCAAAGAGATCGATCTCGTCCTGCAAGCACTGCTAGAAGTATTTCCCGGTGCAAACGATTATGTTCTGGATGATTCATTGGTGGATGGTCTCTATGCAGTGAGCATCGGATCAGAGGTGATTTATATCTCAAAAGATGGCAAATTCTTAATTCGTGGTGAAATATTTGATCTCCAAAACAGTGTAAATATCACTGAGGAAAAGCGAATTCTTGGAAGGCTCGATGTGATGCAAGGCATGGATGAGAATACAATGATTATTTATGAGCCCGATCAAATCAAACACACCGTCACAATTTTTACCGACATCGATTGCGGTTATTGTAGAAAATTTCATCAGCAAATCGATGATTATTTAGATTTGGGCATTAGAGTCAGGTATCTCTCTTTTCCAAGAACGGGCCCAAATACAGAGAGTTGGGAAAAAGCCGATGCTGTTTGGTGCAGCAAAGACAGAACCGATTCACTTGATCTTGCCAAACAAGGCAAGAAAGTGGATGCCGATGCTTGTCCAAGCAGCCCCGTTGAGGCTCATTATAACTTGGGATCGGTCTTTAACATTTCAGGAACGCCAACCATTGTGACTGATAAAGGCAAGATTATTGTTGGCTATTTGCCGCCCCAGTCATTATTGGTTCGATTGAATGAAGAAAGTTAATTACTTCTCCAAATACTGAATTTTATCTTTGATCTCTCTCCACTCATCCGCATCCGGTGGCGGTTCAGGAGGCTCGGAAATAACAGGCCAAGTCTCACTCAAATCTCGATTAAGGTCTTCAAAAGCCTCTTGTCCTTCAGGTATCTCATCGTCTGCAAATATTGCATCAACAGGACATTCAGGTTCACATAAAGCACAATCAATGCATTCATCAGGATTGATCACGAGCATATTTGGACCCTCATGAAAACAGTCTACAGGGCATACCTCAACGCAATCTCCGAGCTTACATTTAATGCAACTTTCACCCACTATAAATGTCATGCAGTCTCACCTCGGTTATTGAATTGTTTGATAGATCGGACTTTCATCATTCGCCTCTTTTTCAATTTGCGCCTTCAAAGCAATTTCAACCGTTTCAAAGGCAATCAGATCCCATGGTATCTCATCGAGCCGATATAATTTCACATCCAATGATTCTTCTCCTGCCCCAAAACTATCGTCTTCAATGGTTGCTCTATAGAATACATGGACTTGATCGGCATGGACAACATCTACGACAGCAATCAATGATTGTACATTGGGTGTAATCAGCGCTTCTTCCTCGCACTCTCTTTTAGCACCATCTGCCATACTTTCACCGTTCTCAAGAAAGCCGGCTGGCAGAGTCCAAAAGTTCATTCTTGGCTCGATGCCTCTTAGGCATAGCATCACTTCGTCGCCAAGCATTGGAACGGTTCCAACGACTATTTTTGGATTCTCATAGTGAATATAACCGCATACAGAGCATACGTATCTTTCTCTGTTATCGCCTTTTGGAATTTTGAATTCCAAATCGTTGCCACATTGATTGCAGTATTTCATAATAATTTCTTCTGCCGGGAGAGAGACTCGAACTCTCACGGGTTGCCCCACCGGATTTTGAATCCGGCGCGTCTACCAATTCCGCCATCCCGGCTAAATAATAAATGAAGAATACCTTTTGTTATGTATTCAGTCTATAAAACTAGTCGATTATTCAATCATTTTAAGAACGGGTTAATCGAGTACAATACATCAATGCGGCCAAGTGATTTCAAAATAAATATTCCAAGTGAATTGATAGCTCAAATGCCCCTTAAAGAGAGGTCATCAAGTAAATTATTGCATCTAAAAGACGATGTCATAAATGATCGAACTTTCTCGGATTTTCCTGATCTCATTAAAAAAAACGATTTGCTTATCTTAAACAACACCAAAGTTTTGCCTGCAAGACTTTTCGGAAAGAAAGAATCTGGAGGAAAGGTCGAAATTTTCTTTGAAAGAATGATGACCAAAATGAGTTTTTTGGCACAGTTAAAGTTCAGTGGAAAGATTCACATCGGCTCAAAGATCCTAATCAACGAAGACATCAACCTTGAAATAGAAAAAAGAGATCAACAATTTTTTCTGATTTCAGCCGATAAGCCAGTTATGGATATTTTAGAATCGAATGGGATGACGCCTCTCCCTCCATACATTAAAAGGAGGGCAAACTCTGAAGACATCAAAAGATATCAAACTGTGTATGCTAAAAAAGAGGGCGCTGTTGCGGCTCCCACTGCAGGACTTCATTTTACAGATGAGATCCTCGATCAAATCAGAGGCAGAGGAGTAGACATTGGCGAACTGACACTTCACGTTGGGGCTGGGACATTTGCGCCTCTCAGATCTGAGCAAATGGAGTTAAAAAAACTACACGAAGAATACTTTGAAATTGATCAGAAACTATGCGAACAAATCAAAGCAACAAAACTCAATGGCGGAAGAATCATTGCTGTTGGAACAACAGTTGTAAGAGGGCTTGAATCCATGATGCAGAATAATGTGATACAGCCCATCAATGGCAAGACCGATATTTTTATTACTCCGGGCTTTGATTTTCAGTTGGTCGACGCAATGGTTACCAATTTCCACTTGCCAGAATCATCATTGATTATGTTGGTTTCAGCCTTTGTCGGAAGAGAATCGATCTTGAAATCTTATCAGCATGCCGTTGATAATGACTATCGTTTCTATAGTTACGGTGATTCTATGTTTTTAGAAAGAGGTTTAGCCCAGTGAAATTTAGACTGGTCAAATCAGATAAGAGTGCCAGATTGGGCGAGCTTCATTTTGATAAAGGAGTCATTCATACTCCTGTTTTTATGCCAGTGGGTACGTATGGATCTGTGAAAACAATGACGCCGGATGAGCTCACAGATATTGGTGCTGAAATCATTCTTGCAAACACTTATCACTTAATGATTAGACCGGGGAAGGAAATACTGTCTTCTCATGACGGATTGCATCGAATGATGGGATGGAAAAAACCAATCTTGACCGATTCAGGTGGTTATCAGATTTGGAGTCTATCAAAAAAGCGAAAGATCAATGATGAATTCGTTGAGTTTGATTCACCCGTGAATGGCGACTTGATTCGTTTAACGCCAGAGATTGCCATGGAGATCCAAAAAGTTATAGGAAGCGATATTCAAATGGTTCTCGATGAATGCACACATTATCCAGCGACAAAAGAGGAGGCATCTCTATCTATGAAGAGATCTGAGAAATGGGCATTGAGAAGCCATGAGTCCTTTTTAAATCAAAAAGGAGATGACGACAGTGCTTGTTTTGGGATTATTCAAGGCGGGATGTATCCGGATCTTCGTCTTCAGAATTTAGAATTTTTATCTTCAATTGATTTTGATGGACTCGCAATTGGCGGACTATCTGTCGGTGAACCCATTGATGAAAGAATGATGGTTTTGGAATCATTAATGCCTCAAATGTCTGAAAATATCCCCAGATACTTAATGGGTCTAGGAACTCCTATTGATATCATTAAAGCAGTTTCAGTTGGTGTGGATATGTTTGATTGTGTGATTCCGACTAGGCATGCAAGAAATGGACAAATTTATACCCATTCTGGCGTAGTTAAGATTAAAAATGCTAGATATATCAATGATCTAGGACCTCTTGATGATGAATGCGGATGCTATACATGCAGTAACTTTACTCGTTCATACCTGCGTCATTTGTTCAACTGCAATGAAATCTTGGGATTGAGATTGGCGACTATCCATAATCTCAGTTTCTATATCAAATTGATGGATGATATAAGAAAGTCTATTCAATCAGAAACGTTTGAAAAATTTGCCAAAAACTTCATTCAAAGTTATCAGCAGTAATTGGAATATGTCATAATTGCACCAGAAAAAATTTTGAACTAACTAAAAAGGTAAATATTTTGATACAAAATGCTTGGGCACAGAATGCTGGAGGAGGGGACCCATTTTTGAGTTTTCTTCCGCTGATACTTATTTTTGTCGTCTTTTACTTTGTTCTCATCAGACCACAGACCAAGAAACAAAAAGAGCATCAAGAGATGGTCAGCGCTCTTGAGGTGGGCAACGAAGTGGTGACTGCTGGCGGTATTTTGGGAAAAATTCAAGAGATGAATGAGAATTATGTTCAACTTGAGATCTCAGAAAACGTCACGATCAAAATTCAAAGACAGACCATCTCATCTTTGCTTCCAAAAGGAACAATCAGAAAAGGCTAAATTATTCTCATGAATCAATATCCCACATGGAAAAATCTGCTCGTCTTGATTTGTGTAATCGTTGGCATAGGTTTTGCATTGCCAAACTTCTATGGGGAAGATCCGGCACTGATGATTGCAAAAGAAAATGGTTTAACATTTTCTGAGCAAGAGATTAAAGACATAGACAAATTTCTGAATGAAGATAATTCTGCATTCAAATCTATTGAAGGCAAAGACGGCGATGTGCTGATTCGCTTTGATACCGTTGAAGACCAAATTCAAGCCAGCGATAAAGTCAGAGCGTTTCTCGGTAGGTTTTCAACTGTAGCTCTATCATTTGCACCCAATGTCCCAGGTTTTATCGATGCATTGGATATGAAGCCAATGAGCTTGGGTCTTGATCTGAGGGGCGGTGTGTATTTTCAATTTCAAGTCGACCTTGATGCAGCAGTTCAGCAAAGACTGGATCAATATGTCACCGATATAAACAAGGAGCTCATTGATCAAAGAATCAGACGCACCATTAGAAAAGAAGGAAACTCAATCAGGATTGAGTTGGTGAATGCTGACGATTTCAATGCCACCAGAAGAATTGTAAGAGAGCTGGATAATCTTTTGGCTTTTGAGAATGTCTCAACGCAGTCACAGACTGCAGTATTAATTACCATGACAGACGATCAACTAAAACAAAGAAGAGATTTTGCTATTCAACAAAATATATTGACCATGAGGAATCGGGTCAATGAATTGGGAGTTGCTGAGCCAATCATTCAGAGACAAGGTCTTGACCGAATCGTTGTTCAACTCCCAGGCGTTCAAGATCCCACTCAAGCTGAAAGGATTCTCGGCGCTACTGCAACCTTGGAATTTAGATTGGTATGCGAAAACGAGAATGCTTTTGAAGCAGAAGAAAAAGGCAGGGCTCCCATCGGATGTGAACTTTTTAATGATCGAGCAGGAACACCTGTTTTATTAAAAAAGAAAGCCATTGTTACTGGAAATCAACTCATCGATGCATCGCAATCCTTCTCGCAAGGCAGGCCGGCAGTTTCAATACGTCTTGATAGCAAGGGTTCAAAATCAATGCTTGAAACCACCAAGAAGAATCTCAACAAACCGATGGCTGTATTATTCGTCCAACAAAGGCAAGAAACCTCTGAGCAGGATGGAGCGTTTGTCAACAAGACCATCTTGGATAAGGAAGTTATCAATATTGCCACAATCAGAGGCATATTCAGCAGTCAGTTTGAAATCACAGGTTTGACTGTATTTGAAGCAAAGGACTTGGCAATTCTTCTCAGAGCAGGCGCTTTGGCCGCACCTATATTTAAGATTGAAGAAAAAACGGTTGGCCCGAGTCTTGGGCAAGACAACATTGACAAAGGTTTTGCAGCAATTCTTTACGGGCTCATGGCGGTAATCGTCTTCATGATCATGTGGTACAAAGGCTTTGGTCTGATTGCGAATATTGGTTTATTGGTCAATCTGACTTTTATAGTTGCCATTCTCTCAATGCTACAGGCATCGCTTACATTGCCAGGCATTGCTGGAATTGTTTTAACGGTTGGAATGGCGGTCGATGCAAATGTCTTGATATTTGAAAGGATAAGAGAAGAAATCAATAACGGCAATTCACCTCAAGCAAGCATTAGCGCGGGTTATCAGAAAGCTTTTGCAACAATTACAGATGCCAATGTCACGACGTTGATTGCCTCACTGGTTCTTTTTACGTTTGGCACGGGCCCAATCAAAGGCTTTGCCATAACACTATCAATCGGCATCCTTACATCCTTATTCACCGCCATCATTGCTTCTAGAGCAATTGTGAATTTAGTATATGGCGGCAAGACAATTGAAAAACTGAGGATATAGTTGCTGTGATGAAGACCATAAAATTCTTATCCATCAGAAAATTTACGACAATTATGTCAATTGTCTTAATCTTGGCTTCTACTTTTTCTCTGATGTCTAAGGGACTCAATCTTGGAATTGATTTTACTGGCGGGATACAGATTGAGATTAGCTTTGAGAACGCACCCAATATTGAAAACGTTCGAAGCAATCTCGGCTCAGGTGGATATGACGATGCCATTGTTCAAAACTCTGGCTCTTCCCAAGATCTCATGGTTCGAATACCTCCGAGAGATGGAATCACCAATAAGAAAGTAGGCGAGGATGTTATTGGCATGCTTCAAGCTTCTGATAATTCCGTTACGCTGAAAAGCTCAGAATACATAAGCGCCCAAGTTGGAGAAGAGCTCACAGAACAGGGTGGTTTGGCGATGATATTTGCATTGATTATGATCATGATCTACATCGTTTTTCGTTTTCAGTGGAAATTCTCAATCGGTGCCGTATTGGCTTTGATTCATGATGTCATGATTACATTGGGCATCTTCTCATTTTTCCAACTGACCTTTGATCTCTCTGTCCTTGCAGCTATTCTTGCGGTTGTTGGTTATTCGCTCAATGACACCATTGTTATTTATGATCGAATCAGAGAAAACTTTAGATCAATGAGAACGGCGGAGACCCTAAATATTCTAAATTCAGCGATAACGCAAACGATCAAAAGAACCATCATCACAAGTTCAACAACATTGCTTGTGTTGTTGTCATTATTTGTATTTGGTGGATCCTCACTGGAGGGATTTTCAATTGCTCTGATTGTCGGCGTTTTGATTGGAACATACTCTTCAATCTTTGTGGCCTCGACCTCGATCTTCTATCTGGATATTTCAACCACTGATCTTATTCCGGTTAAACGAGAAGAGGTTGATGACGGAATGCCTTAGGCAAAGGCTTTCAGTCTTTTGTCGTATTGACTGACAATTTCTTTCATGCCTTCAAAAATTTTTGGATTCCCACACAATAGACTTCCACTTTCAACAGGGTCTGTACCAGGAATGATATTTTGAACAATGCCCCCAGCCTCTTGAATCAAGAGTACCCCTGCAGCAACATCCCAGGGTTTTAAGCCAAATTCCCAAAAACCGTCGTATCTGCCACTTGCAACATATGCAAGATCCAATGCTGCAGAGCCGGGTCTTCTGATTGCACCCACAATCTTTGTGAAATCCGTAAAGATATCAAGGTAGAGTTCTAACCAATCCTTTTGATCTCTGTATGGAAATCCAGTGCCCAATAGGCAGCCTGGCAATTGCGTATGTTTGCTCACTCTAATTTTTCGGCCATCCAATTGACTCCCCATGCCTCTGATTGCGGTAAATAATTCTTGTCTCGATGGATCGTAAATAACCCCAACTTCCAGTCTATCTTTGACCTTCAAAGCAATGGAAACACAGTAGACGGGAAAACCATGGATATAATTTGTGGTGCCGTCAATGGGATCGATGATCCATAGAAACTCAGAATCATTGTCTTGCAATCCATGCTCCTCTCCCAAAATTGAATGTTCCGGATATCTGGATCGTAGAATCTCAATGATGGCTTTCTCAGCCTGTTCATCGACATGGGTAACGAACTCATTGTGCCCCTTTGTTCTGACATCGCTCGAGCTCACTCGATCAAAATTAATTTGAGCAATATCGCCTGCTTTTCTAGCCGCTTTCACTGCCGAGTTTAGAAAAGCTATTTGGTCTTTTTGGTCCATGTTTAAATAAAAATATGATCTGAAATGAGTGTAGAATATCAGAACTTTTCAATATTTGAGTCAATTTCATATTTATGAGTCACGATAATGTAGAATTTATTTTAGTTGAGCCCTCTCATCCAGGTAATGTGGGCGCAGCTGCAAGAGCCATTGGGACCATGGGCTTTAAGAATCTTTCTCTTGTTAAACCCACTAAACATCCACATCCTGAATCGAGAGCTCGATCCTCAGGAGGGCTTGAAATTTTGCTGAATGCTAAGGTATTTGAAACTCTCGATGAGGCAGTCGCAGATTCGAGCCTTGTGATTGGGACAACCGCAAGAGAGAGAAGGATCAGCGTACCCATTGATTCAATTCATGAAAGCACAGAGGGCATCTTTAAGACCAGTTTGAACCAGAAAGTTTCAATCGTTTTTGGTCCGGAGACCTCGGGTCTGTCTAACGACGACATCGATCGATGCAACCGCCTTGTTTATATTCCGACCGGAGAGATGTATTCGTCTTTGAATTTGGCCATGGCGGTTCAGGTTATTGCTTATCAGATCAATTTATCTTTTTTTGGACTTAGCGAAGACCAATCGCAAAGAGAGTTGGCATCAGGCAAAGAAATGGAATTATTTTATGAGCATTTGGAAGAGGTTCTGTTGCAGACAGGCTTCCTCAATCCGAATAACCCCAAGCAGTTGATGAGGCGATTAAAGGCCCTGTTTAATCGTGCTGAACTTGATGACAATGAGGTTAACATCATGAGAGGGATTCTTACTTCATATCAGAAACCAAGGTTAAAACAGTAAATATGACAACGTATCTAGATTTTGCTTCTACGACACCGATGGCGCCAGAGGTCATTGAAAAGATGCACGCCGTAATGAAAGAGGATTCATTCGGCAATCCTTCATCCCTGGATCATGAATTTGGACTCGCAGCAAACAAAATTGTGGAAAGATCCAGAGCCGAGGTAGCCGACCTAATCAATGCAAATCCTGACGAGATTCTGTGGACTTCTGGGGCAACTGAGTCCAATAATTTGGCCATTGTGGGTTTTCATCAATTTCAATATAAAAACCAAGCAATGAGTTTTTTTACGTCTCACCTCGAACATAAATCAGTCATAGAGTGTATGGACTCAATCGAGGCACTGGGATCAAAAGTGAGCTTTATTAAACCCAATGAAAAAGGTCGAATAGACCTGAAAACACTTTCAGATCAAGTGGACGAAGATGCCGTATTTGTGAGTTGCATGCATGTCAATAATGAGACTGGAATCATAAATGACATTGAAAAGATTGGAAAATATTGCAGAGAGAATGAAATTATATTTCATGTGGACGCAGCCCAAAGCATTGGAAAAATACCCATCGATGTTGACGACATGTGTATTGATCTGATGTCCATGTCTGCCCATAAAGTTTATGGCCCTAAAGGAGTTGGCGCTCTATACATCAATAAAAAGAGCATTGGTCGAGTCAAATCAATCATTGTCGGAGGAGGTCAAGAGCGGGGGATGCGGTCAGGCACTCTTCCAACTCATCAAATTGTTGGAATGGCAACGGCCTATAAGCTTTCAAAACAAAGAATGCATGAAGATTTAGAGCACATCACGCAATGTCAGAATTCATTTTTGAAAAAGCTCTCGAATCTGGATGATTGGAAGATCAATGGCTCGAAAGAGCACAGTTATCCAGGAATATTGAGCATCTGTTTTCCGGATTTATATTCCGAAAGTTTGATTTATGCCATGGAAGATTTTGCAATCTCAAGAGGATCGGCTTGTTCTTCGGATCATGATGAGCCCTCGCATGTTTTAAAAAGCATGGGCTTGGTCGATGATGAGATCAATGGAACCATTCGTATCAGTTTTGGAAGAACTACATCCATTGAGCAAGCCGAGCTAGCAGCATCCGAACTGATTAATGCAGTATTGCATCTGAGGAAACTCAAGGGGGGTTCTCAATGAATCAAAAAGATGCTTTTTTTGATACCAAGCATGTGATGAAAGATTCAAACATGAAAGATGGACTCATTGAAGAGCAAACCTCGAGTTCAAATGGAATGTGGTTGAAGCTATTTTCTCGATTGGACTCCAATGGAAAATCTGAAGTGCATTACAATGTGCATGGCTGCCCACATTTGATTGCAATCACATCAATCGTCATCGGTGATTTGCAGAAAAAAACCATTCAAGAGCTTGAAAGTCTTAATATCAATGAGTATGCAGATAGCATTGATCTTCCAAAAACAAAGAAAGACCGTCTTTTTTTGTTGGAAGATGCTTTAAAAGGATGTATAAAGCATCTCAAGAAGGATTAAATTTATGGAACTATCAATTACAGACAATGCAATCAAAAGATTTAAAGCAAATCTTTCGAATAACCCCGATGCCAAGGGCCTAAGAATCAGCATTAAGCCCACCGGCTGCAATGGCTATTCTTACGTCTTGGATTACGCATCGGACATCTCAAATGACGATCAGGTCATGACTTTCTCAGACGTGTCAGTTGTCGTTGACAATGAGAGTCTGCAATTGATTGATGGAACGGAAATTGACTTCATCGAGGAAGGTTTTAATCAAGTATTCAAGTTTACAAATCCGAATGCCACTGGAGAATGTGGATGCGGAGAAAGCTTCAGTATCTAATTAACAAAGGCAAGCGCAATGGAAAGAACATTATCGATCATTAAACCAGACGGTGTAGAAAAGAATATCATAGGCAAGATTTATTCTCGTTTTGAAAAAGCAGGTCTTCGAATCGTTGAGGCAAAGATGTTGCATCTGAGCCAAGAACAAGCAGAAGGATTTTATGCCGTGCACAAAGAAAGGCCTTTTTTTAATGACTTGGTTGACTATATGACTTCCGGACCAGTTATGGTTCAGGTGCTTGAAGGCCAAGACGCAATCAATCTTAATCGCAAGCTCATGGGTGCAACGAACCCTGAAGAAGCCGATGAAGGGACCATTCGAAAAGATTTTGCTGACAGCATAGAAAGAAATACGGTTCACGGTTCAGATGGGCCAGACACGGCAGCTGTCGAGATCGAATATTTCTTCGGTTGATACCAGAATAAATTGACAATAAAGCGTCAAAATATCCTAGGCATGCCTCTAGAGGATCTTGTCACCTTTTTTAATGAGATTAAGGAAAAAGACTATAGGGCAAAACAATTGATGCAATGGATTTATTCCAAGCATATTTATGACTTTGATCTCATGACTAATTTTAATTTAGAGCTCAGAAGCCATCTGAATCAGAACTGTAGCTTGGATTTTGACAATGCCATACGCAATGAAATTTCTGAAGATGGTACACAAAAGTGGTTGATCGGAAAGAAAGACAATCAAATCATCGAAACAGTCTTTATCCCTGAGGAAAAAAGAGGAACGCTTTGCATCTCTAGCCAAGTCGGATGTCTGATTGACTGCCCATTTTGTGCAACAGGACATCAAGGATTTAATAGAAACCTGAGCTCGAGTGAAATCATTGGCCAAGTCTTATTGGCCAGAAAAGAGCTAGATGAAGGCAGGCTTACGAATATTGTCTTTATGGGCATGGGCGAACCGCTTGCAAATTATCCAGAGGTGATTAAGGCAATTAAAATATTGAATGATCCTCACGGTTGTAATATTTCCAGACGCAGGATCACAGTCAGCACATCGGGTTTGGTTCCACAGCTATATAAGCTCTCAGAGGAAGTAGGAGTATCGCTGGCAGTATCTCTCCATGCGGCAAATGATGAGTTGAGGGATGAGTTAGTGCCCATCAATCGCAAACATCCCATCGGGGAATTATTGGATGCTTGCTGGCATTATGCAGATCGTCAGAATCTGAGATCGGTAACATTTGAATACACGATGCTCAAAGACGTGAATGATTCAGCAAAAGATGCAAAACAGCTTTCAAAACTTCTAAAGAATAAACCTGCCAAGGTTAATCTGATTCCATTCAATCCTTTTCCAGGTGTAAAATTCAAACCAACCGATCAAAACAAGATCAATGATTTTAGGAATATCCTTTTGGAATCTGGGATAATGACAACCACGAGAAAAACAAGAGGCGATGATATCCAAGCTGCTTGTGGGCAATTATCAGGGCAAGTGATGAACCTTGCAAAGAAAACACTGAGACAAAAATTAAAAAAAACATTACATTAATATCTTTAACGGAGAAAACATATGTCAAATGATGGAAAAACAGAGCATTTGGTTGCACTTAGGGTCATAGGACTTGTCTGCGTAGGACTATTTCTGCTGACTTTGGTTGGTATGTATATGTCCCATAACTAATCAATTTTGACTGAGAAAATCAAATCCATCAGAGGAATGCCAACACTGCTACCGGCAGAGTTAAAGCTTTGGCAATCTGTCGAATCTGAAATTAAGAAAATCTTATCAAGCTATGCTTACCAAGAGATTCGGACTCCATTATTAGAAAGAACAGAACTCTTTCAAAGAACCATTGGCGAGCAGACAGATGTTGTCTCTAAAGAAATGTATTCATTTCTTGACCGCAAAGATCAATCCTTGTCCCTTAGACCAGAAGCAACAGCTGGTGTTATCAGAGCTGGAATCGAGCATGGCCTTTTTTATAACCAAACACAAAAATTCTGGTCAATGGGGCCAATGTACCGTTACGAGAGACCACAAAAGGGTCGTTATCGACAATTTCATCAAGTCAATATGGAAGCGTTTGGGTATGAGGGGCCTGGAATTGATGCTGAACTCATCATAATGACATCAAGAATATGGAAAAATCTCGGCATTGATGCCATTCAACTAGAGCTGAACTCATTGGGAACTTCGAAATCAAGAAAAAACTATCGAGCAACTCTTGTTGAGTATTTTAAAGACCACATTGACTCATTGGATGAGGATTCTTTGTTGAGATTGGAAAAGAATCCAATGCGGATTCTAGATAGTAAAAACCAAGAGATGTCTGCTCTTATTGATTCTGCACCAAAAATGAATGATCATTTGGATCAAGAATCCAGAGACCATTTCAATGATTTATTAGAGCGACTGGATAGTCATGGAATCAATTATAGACTCAACCAACGCTTGGTCAGAGGACTTGATTACTACACAAAAACAGTCTTTGAATGGACAACAGACAAGCTCGGTGCTCAGGCCACAGTCTGTGGAGGAGGTCGATACGACGATTTAGTGAAACAATTGGGCGGAAAGGATGTCTTCGGAATTGGATGCGCCATTGGCTTTGAAAGACTTGTGGAACTGGTTGAACTATCGGATAAAAAAGATCAGAATAGTCAGCCAAAAATTTATCTCGTTGCTGTTGGTGATCAGGCAGAAGCAAAATCCTCAGAGCTCGCAGAATTGATTAGAGATCGATTTGAGGACTGCGTAGTTGAGCTCAACCAAGATGGCGGTAGTTTCAAGCAGCAGTTTAAACGTGCCGATCGTTCAGAATCTGATATTGCACTGATCTTAGGAGATGAAGAGATCGAGAATGAGACAATTGGCATAAAGGCAATGAAAGAAGGCGGTGAGCAAGAAACAATCTCGCAACACAAGCTTTTAGATAGCATATCTGAAAAGATAGGAATCTAAGATCAGGAAAGAAATAAAATGAATGATAATTTAACAGACCAACAACAAGCAGAAATTGTAAAGAAATGGTTGAAAGACAATGGCCTTTTCATTGTTGCGTCATTCGGCATAGCAATATCTGGAGTGTTTGGATTGCAGTACTTTAAGGAAACCAATCTAAAACAAGCTGAGAATGCTTCGAGACTGTATGCTGAAATGGAATTTGCCGTCAGGCAACAGAGGCTGTCTCAGGCCCAAACAATTCTTCAACAGATGGACAATGATTTTTCAGGATCGGCTTATCAGATACAAAGTCATTTATCCATGGCGAAGCTTTTTATGGATTCTCTGGACTATGACAATGCAATCGTTCAACTTGAATTTGTTTTAGAGCAATCCGAGGATGAAACCTTCACAATGGTTGCACGACAAAGAATTGCAAGAATATACATTGAAAAAAGCCAGTACCAAGAGGCACTTGATATACTCGGAGACAATGTGTCGGAAGCATTTACTGCACAATATGAAATCATTAGAGGCGATGCATATATGGGAATTGGGGATATGAGCAATGCCAAGGCTTCATATGAAATTGCTCTGGAATTGCTTTCACCGGGTTCCTTCTCTTATGATTTTACAAAGATGAAGTTTGAGCAGATTAATCAGCCAAATGAGGCCGAAGAAACTCAATCATAATGAACATGAAAGTTAGAATGCAAACATCCTTTTTTTCAAATAGGCTTTCTACGGCACTTTGTTTATTTCTATTTATTCAGGGATGTTCATTTTTTGGTGGTGACGAAGAGGAAGCATTTGATGTTCCAGCGGAGTTAGTTGATTTCACACCTATGCTGGATGTAAATCGTGTATGGAAAACCTCGATTGGAAAGGGGCATGAAGGACAAGATCTTATGCTCAGACCGGATACGGACGGGGAAACGATTTATGCTGCGAGTTTTGATGGAAATGTCATGGCCATCAATATGAAGAGCGGAAAAAGGTTGTGGAGAGAGAATTTTGACATGGCTTTTACAGCCGGACCGACTTACCGCAATGGGATACTGGTTCTTGGCACCAATGATGGTGAGCTTCTCAGTCTTGATTCAATGACAGGAGAGATCATTTGGATGAGTGAAGTGACAAGTGAAGTGCTTGCCCCTGTTGCCATCAAAGACGATTCGATATTTGTTCGCTCAGTGGATGGAAACCTTGCTTCTTATTCAGCAAGCGATGGCACTGTTGAATGGACTTCTTCTCACGATGTCCCAAGATTAAGTTTAAGAGGAACATCGGCTCCTGTAGTGATATCAAATGCAGTGATATGCGGCTTTGATGATGGCAAGGTCACTGCTTATGATTTAACGGACGGAAGTCTTCTTTGGGAGACCATGCTGACTCCTCCTGGTGGCAGAACGGAGATTGAAAAAGTCAGCGACATCGATGCCCCACTCGTGATTTTCGGAAATGAAGTTTATGCTGGAAGCTATCAAGGTGCATTGACAGCCTTGGCCATTGAAAGCGGTAATATCATTTGGTCAACCGAAGCCTCTTTGTATTCCGGAATGGATGTTGATGATGATGTTGTTTATGCATCCGAAGCAGATGGAACAATCAGAGCCTTTTCAAGATTCACTGGACGAGAAGTTTGGAAAAAAGAGACCCTTCTTCATCGTTATCCAAGCGCACCCGCAATTGTAGGCGATGCAATTGTCATTGGGGATCTGGAAGGATATCTTCATTGGCTAAGCAAAGAAGACGGAGAGGTTCTTCAAAGAACCAGCATTGGATCAGATAAGATTACGTCGTCACCGTTGGTTATAGGCGACTCAATATATGTGCAAACGGACGGCGGTAATCTCTTTTCCGTAAAAGCCCCTAACCAATCTTCTAGATAAGATGAGGGCTGTATTATGTTACCAATTGTTGCCATAGTCGGAAGACCGAACGTAGGAAAATCTACTCTATTTAATCAACTAACAGGAACCAAAGCTGCATTAGTGGCTGATGTTGAGGGACTGACTCGTGATCGAATATACGGCCATATTCAGTCTGGAGCGAATGACGTCATTGTCATCGATACTGGCGGGTTGGACTTCGATCACGGTGAATTATCTCAGACTATTCAAGAACAAACTGAGACAGCAATAGATGAAGCCGATTTAATCTGTTTTGTGGTCGATGGTCGAGACGGTCTTGCAAACAGTGATCTTGAAGTTGCGCTCGATCTTAGAAAAAAAAACAAAGACACGATTTTAGTCGTGAATAAGACTGAAGGCATGAAGAGTGAAAACTTAGAGGCTGATTTCTTCAGCTTGGGTTTTAAGGAAATGATTTCAATCTCAGCCAAGCGAGGAGATCAATGCGATGACCTGATTGATCTGATTGAGCAAAAAATTGATCGCTCCAGTTTTGATTCAACTGATCGTGAGCTTTCCGATAACGAGATGTCAATTGCATTAGTTGGTCGACCCAATGTTGGAAAATCAACATTTATAAACTCTTTTATCAAAGAGGATCGATTGCTGACTCAGAATAGACCGGGAACAACGCGAGACAGTATATTCATTGATTACAATTACAAAGGAACACCGCTCGTACTGATTGATACTGCTGGCATTCGGAAGAAGAAAAAAGTTGATCAAACCATTGAGAAGTTTAGCGTTGTCAAAGCGCTCCAAGCCATTGATCTTGCTGATTCTGTCATCGTGATTATTGATGCCTCTGAAGGCATTACCGATCAGGATCTTTCGTTGATTGGATTGGTGATTAATTCGGGAAGGGCTTTCTGCATTGCATTGAATAAATACGATCTTTTGGATGATGACGCAAAAGGTCAATTGGAAAGACAAATCAATCGAAGGCTAAAATTTGCTAGTTTTATTGAAACCATTGAAATATCTGCATTGAAATCCATGCAACTCAATCAAGCGATCGATTCGGCTATTGAGTCAGCAAAAAGCTCTATGCAAGATGTTCCAACTTCCAAGATATCCAGTTTGATTGAAAATCTAACGGAGACCAAGCCGCCGCCTTATGTACAAGGGAGACGGATCAAGCTTAAGTACGCGACACAGGTGAATCATCAGCCTCCAACGTTTATTGTTTATGGAACACAGACAAGTAAACTCAGGGACAACTACAAAAGATTTCTAGAATCTCAGATTCGTAAAGCATTCAAGTTCAAAGGAACGCCTATCCGGTTAATATTCAAAGACGGGAACAATCCATTTGCAGGAAAGAAAAACAAGCTGAGCATGCGTCAGTGGAAAAAAAGAAGGCGAATCATTCGAATCAGAAAGAAAAAAAAGTAGTCTCAATCTGAATCGATTTTCTCAACCTTGGATATAAAAAAACCGTCCGATAATTTTGTTTTCACAGATGCTCCTTTTTTAATTTTTTTGACAGACTTTATGCTTCTGTCATCTTCGGTTGTGATCAGTGCATAACCTCTGTTCAATGCTTGAAGTGGCGATGCTCCATCCAATTGAGCTGTGAGAAGATTGAATTGATTTTTTTTATTGCCAATGAGAGCCATCATGGCATTTGAGAGCGCTGTATTTTTTCTCAGAAGGTTTTCTCTATTAGTCTCAATATCTATTTTAGGATTCGATGTAAGGAGTTTTGAAAAATAAACTTTTAACGTGTTGCCCAACTGGTTTAATTGAGCCAAAGGCAACTGCTCAATCTTCTCATTCATGTGATCAAGTCTTTGCATATTGAGTTGTAATTTTGATTTTGGATGAGTTGCCCGCATTCGAAGTGATGCCGATTTTAGTTGGTGTTTGAAATCGCTAATTGTTCGATCTGTAGATTGATTCATATCAAAGATTATCCGATTTAACTGATCCATTATTTCACTCGTACTAGGCAACGCAATTTCTGCTGCAGCAGTCGGGGTAGCTGCCCTTAGGTCGGCAACAAGATCTGCTATCGTGAAATCTGTTTCATGGCCAACGCCTGAAACAATGGGAATCTTCGACTGAAAAATTGAGCGTGCAACCAACTCTTCATTAAAACACCAAAGGTCCTCTAGGGAGCCGCCACCTCTCGCGATGATTATGACATCGCATTCCTCTCTTAGATTCGCAATATCAATTGCTGATGCGATTTTTTCAGTTGCATCATTGCCTTGAACCGGAGTGGGGTAAAGAACAACTTTTACCAATGGGTAACGTCTTTTGATTGTTTTTAAAATGTCTTGCAGTGCTGCTGCTTGCGGTGAGGTGACCAGCCCAATTGATTCTGGTATTTCTGGAAGTGATTTTTTATGTCGCTCATCAAATAACCCTTCTTTCTGAAGCTTTTGTTTTAGGAGTTCAAATCTTTGCCTAAGCAAACCCTCTCCGCTTTCTTCTGCGTACTCTATGATCAGTTGAAACTCGCCTCTTTGCTTGTATAGCCCAACTTTTGCTCTTGCGAGTATTTGCATCCCATCTTTTAAAGAAAAATCCAAAGATTGATTTTGCATTCTGAACATGGCGCATCTAACACTTGCCGATTCGTCCTTGAGTGAGAAATAAACATGACCCGCCGCTGACTTCATTAGATTTGATATTTCTGCTTCAACCCAAATGACACCAAAGGCTTGAGTCAAAGTGGAAGCGACCTCGTCATTCAACTCAGAAATGCTGTATATGTGTTCTTGATTTTCAAATGGATCCATAAAAAAATTATACAAAATTGAAGAGGCTTCAGTTTACAAATAACTTAAGCAGTGTAAAATTCCATTGACAAATCCATCACATAAATGGAAATGTCAATGACGATAGAGAAAACTGCTTTAACATTCGACGATGTCCTTCTCAAACCGAATTACTCGGATGTACTCCCACGCGAAACAAATCTCTCAACAAGACTCACCAAAAATCTTTCCATACAGATCCCATTGTTGTCTGCAGCCATGGATACCGTCACAGAATACCAGCTGGCAATTGCAATTGCACAAGAGGGCGGAATAGGGATCATTCATAAGAATTTCAGTGTCGATGATCAAGCATCACAAGTTAACAGAGTAAAAAAGTTCGAAAGTGGGATTATCTCAGATCCCGTTACCGTCAGTTCAGACATCACTATCAGAGAAGTTTTGGAAATTACAAAATTCAATAATATTTCCGGCGTACCAGTTGTAGATGATGGCGTAACAGTCGGCATTGTGACCAATCGTGACCTTCGATTTGAAACCAATCTTGATGGATTGGTTAGCAGTGTCATGACGCCTAAGGATAAACTTATCACTGTTAAAGAGGGCGCAGACGAAGAAGAGGTTCTAAGATTGCTTCATCAGCACAGAATTGAAAAAGTACTCGTGGTTGATGATTCCTTTCATTTAAAAGGAATGGTGACCGCCAAGGATTTTCAAAAGGCAACGGATTTCCCTCTGGCATCAAAAGATGGGAACGGTGCACTTTTGGTTGGAGCAGCTGTTGGTGTTGGCGATGGCTCAGAAGAAAGGGTAGAGGCGCTTAAGGCTGCTGGCGTAGATGTCATTGTCGTAGACACAGCTCATGCGCATACGGAAGGCGTTATCAATCAGGTTAAATCAATCAAGAAAATGCATTCTGATCTTGAGGTGATCGCAGGCAATATCGCCACGGGAGAGGCTGCAAAAGCACTTGCTGATGCAGGAGCAGATGCGGTAAAGGTTGGAATTGGCCCGGGTTCAATTTGTACCACTCGGGTGGTTGCAGGAGCTGGGATGCCACAAATCACAGCAATTACTGATGTCGCAAATCAGCTTAAGGGAACCGATACATGCATAATCTCAGACGGAGGCATTCGTTATTCAGGAGACATCGCAAAAGCCATAGCAGCTGGTGCTAATAGCATCATGCTCGGCAGTCTATTTGCTGGAACAGAAGAGTCTCCAGGTGAGATTGAGCTGTATCAGGGCAGAAGTTTTAAATCGTATCGTGGCATGGGTTCAATTGGAGCAATGGCTCAGCAACATGGTTCCAAAGACCGATACTTTCAAAGCGATGTTGAAGAACCAGAAAAACTCGTTCCTGAAGGCATTGAGGGAAGGGTTCCTTATAAAGGAAAACTTTCAAAAATTATTGAGCAGCTTGTTGGCGGTTTACGCCAGTCTATGGGATATACAGGCTGTAAAGACATCACTGAGCTTCAAACCAAAACTGAGTTTGTGAGAATTACTGACTCGGGAAAAAGAGAAGGGCACGTCCACGATGTCAGTATTACAAAAGAAGCACCCAATTACTCTGTCGATTAGTCCTTAATGCAAGACAGAATTCTCATACTCGATTTTGGTTCACAATATACCCAGCTGATTGCAAGACGAGTTCGAGAGGCGGGTGTTTATAGCGAGATTTATGTCGGTGACATTGGCATAGAAGCCATTGAATCATTTCAGCCATCGGGTTTAATACTCTCGGGTGGACCGGAATCTGCATTCACTGATGATGCTATCAAACCATCTCAGGAGATTTATTCATTAGGCCTTCCAATTTTGGGTATTTGTTATGGGATGCAGGTGATGTCAGAACAGCTCGGTGGAAAAGTTTCCCCTTCGAGTCATAGAGAATTTGGCCATGCAGATATAAAGATAGAGTCAAATAGTCGTCTTTTAGAGGGCATCGAGCACTCTGCTGAACAAACAGTTTGGATGAGTCACGGAGACAGAGTTGAATCTTTGCCTGAGGGGTTTCGAACAATTTGTACCAGTCAAAACTCGCCTTCAGCGGCAATGGCGAGTGAGGATAAATCATTTTACGGGCTTCAATTTCATCCTGAAGTGACGCATACAATTTGCGGGCAAAGAATCATCGAAAACTTTTTGCATCATATTTGTGGGTGCGCAAGCGATTGGAATCCAGGAAACATCATTGCGAAACACATCAAAAAAGTTCAGGAGGCGGTTGGCAATGACCAGATTCTTCTGGGATTATCAGGCGGTGTGGATTCCTCAGTCGTTGCTGCCCTTTTGCACAAAGCGATTGGCGATCAATTGGTCTGTATTTTTGTAGACAACGGACTTCTTCGTTTGAATGAAGGCGATCAGGTTATGGAAACATTTTCAGAGCATATGAATCTCAACGTCATCAGAGTCGATGCCGAGGAAGCTTTCTTAAAAAGGCTCAAAGGTGTTAATGACCCAGAGGAAAAGAGAAAAATAATTGGTAGAACGTTTATAGAAGTTTTTGAGGACGAGGCATCAAAGTTAGAAAATGTGAAATGGTTGGCTCAAGGAACTATCTATCCAGATGTTATTGAGTCTGCAGGATCAAAGACCGGTAAGGCGCATGTAATCAAGTCGCATCATAATGTTGGAGGTCTCCCTGAAGACATGAAGTTAAAGCTGATCGAACCGCTGAGAGATCTATTTAAAGACGAGGTGAGAAAAATTGGTAAAGAGCTTGGTTTAAACTCAAAGTTGGTTGATCGACATCCATTTCCAGGACCTGGTCTAGGAGTCAGAATCTTGGGAGCAGTTAAAAAAGAGTATGCCGATTTATTGAGATTGGCTGATGATATTTTTATAGAAGAATTACATAAAGAGAATCTATACGATAAAGTAAGTCAGGCGTTTGCAGTTTTTCTTCCAGTAAAATCTGTAGGCGTCATGGGTGATGGAAGAAAATATGAATATGTCATTGCTTTAAGGGCAGTAGAGACAACCGATTTTATGACTGCAAATTCAGCTAAATTGCCATACGAATTTCTAGATCATGTATCAACACGAATCATCAATGAAGTCCCAGGAATATCGAGAGTTACTTTAGATATATCCTCAAAACCGCCTTCAACTATTGAGTGGGAATGAATAAAAGATTAATAAGAAAACTTTTAGC
>Ga0208261_1000251_pt1 | contig 22476 bp, 5 predicted proteins | sample Knorr_S7_td_DCM__FD_185595 | JGI IMG/M metagenome (GOLD analysis project Ga0208261, IMG submission 185595) | Marine microbial communities from Southern Atlantic Ocean transect - Knorr_S7_td_DCM_ad_131m_LV_B (SPAdes) (version 3) | ecosystem: Environmental > Aquatic > Marine > Oceanic | place...
TCTGGTTCCTTGGCTGCTAATAAAGCATTGATCGCGGATGGTATATTGCCAGTTATTAGTTCCGTATCTCTTGCAGCAAATAATAGCTCGATCGCAGTAACCATGAGTGAAGCGGTATATAATACCAATGGTGGAAGTGGTACCTTAGAAGCATCAGACTTTTTTGTTGTAATCGGTGGAGGTTTAGCCACCCTATCAAGTGGCACTCCTACCAGCATATCATCAAGTGGTAATGTGTATACCCTTGGACTTGGTTTGTCCGGTACTCCTAATGGAAGTGAAGTCGTAACCGTTGCACCTATAGGTAGTGCAATTTATGATGTGGCTGGAAATGTAGCCAGCACATCGCAAAGTAATAATACAGCTACAATGACAGATGCATTTCCACCTACATTTTCCAGTGTAACGTTAGCAGCAGATAATTCTACCATTGCTGTAACAACAAGTGAGGCTGTATTTAGTACTAGTAATGGTAGTGGTGCTCTTGCGGCGGCGGATTTTGTTTTATCCTTAAGTGGTGGTTCTGCAACGGTCAATGCCACGCCATCCAGTATATCGGCTAGTGGAAATGTATATACCTTAGGTTTAGCACTTACCGGTACTCCCGATGGGTCTGAGGTTGTTACCGTAAAACCAGCAGCAACATCTATCTATGATGGAAATGGCAATGTTTCTAGTGATAATGGTCGCAGCACGAATGCATATTCCATGAGTTTTGATGGAGCAAATGATTATGTGAGCATAGGAAATGCAACTGCACTAAAAATTGCAGGAGATGTTTCTGTTTCAGCATGGGTAAGATTTGATGATTTTGATAATACGCATGCTACCGTTTTCAGTATGCATGATAGTTATAATGGATATTCTATTCGAAAAGAGAGTACGGAAAATAAATTATCTTTTATTGTAGGTGATGGTACAGATAGAGTCCGCGTAAGCACTGGAACACTTTCTACAAATACATGGTATCATATTGTTGGTGTGAATGATGGAACAGACAGTAAAATTTATGTGAATGGAACTCTCGTAAATACAGCTGCGCAAAGTAATCCTACAGCTTCCTCAGGAGAATTCTTAATTGGCGCTCACTTTTCAAGTTTAACAGGTAATAATAATCGTTGGTGGGATGGAAATATTGATGAAATTGCTGTATGGAATGATGAATTAACTGCGAGTGAAGTAAGTGCTATTTATAATTTTGGTGGTGGAATTGACATATCAGCAAATTCTAGTTCGTATGCGTCTGCAAGCAATTTACAAGGATATTGGAATTTTAATGCTGGATCTGGTAGTAGTGTTGCAGATCGATCTACAAATAGCAATAATGGTACCGTAGCTGGTCCAGCATTTAGTAGTGATAACAATCTTTCTATCTTTGGTTTCCATAATGTAACGCTAAATGATCAGTTAGCGCCAACAGTAGCCTCTGTATCTGCAAGTACAGCTAATGGAAGTTATAATGCAGGAGATGTAATAGCTGTAACAGTGGAGTTTAGTGAAAATGTTACAGTGTCTGGCACTCCTCAACTAACATTAGAAACCGGCACAACAGATGGAGTTGCTAGTTATAATAGCGGCTCTGGAACAAGTACATTAACATTTAATTATACCGTTGGAAATTCGGAAAATACAGATGATTTGGGTTATGCTAGCACTAGCGCACTGGCATTAAATAGTGGTACTATTGCAGATGCTGCTTCCAATAATGCAACTCTTACACTCCCAACTCCTGGAGCTTCGAATTCTTTAAAAAATAATAAAGCTTTGTTTGTAGATAATGTTGCCCCAACTATGTTGACAGTAACGGAAGGAGCGAATGTTTCTGCTGTTGCTAATGATATTGATCACCAAAGTAATGCTGCAAGTCTTGTTATTTCCTGGACAGCATCAGATACCGGATCTGGTATCTCTTTATATGAGTATGCCTTAGGCGCCACATCTGGCGGCACTGAAACCGTTTCATGGACTGCTAATGGGACTTCATTATCCGATACATTAACATTTTCTGGACAGTCTTTATTAACAGAAACTACTACATATTATCTGAGTGTTCGAGCTACAGATGCAGCTGGTAATGTATCAACAGTATCTACTGGAGATGGTATGTATATAGATTTAACTAATCCTGTTGCCGGTACGGTTATAGATGGGACAACGGCTGATATTAGCTATACTCCCTCTAGTAGCACTTTAACATTTACCTGGTCTGACTTTTCTGATGGGCAGAGTGGTATTGAATATTATAATGCTTCTATTGAAGATGATGATGGAAATAGTGTGGTTGCTGTAACGAATGTGGGTACAGTCACGACATGGACTGTTAATAATCTTTCATTAGTTAATGCGAAAACCTATGAAGGTGTAATACAGGCAGTAGATTATGCTGGAAATGTATCAACGGAAGTTTCCTCCAGCGTTATTGTTGATACCGATGGTCCAGTTACTGGTCAAGTATCAGATGGTGGTAGTGATGATATTGAATGGATTAGTAGTACGACTACTGCAACATTATTTTGGAATGGTTTTAGTGATACCTTAAGCGGTATTGATCATTATGAATATGCTATTGGAACCTCACTTGGTGGTTCGCAAGCTGCATCATGGACAAATGCTTTAAATAGAGATAGTAGCGCTACAGTTAACGGTATGTCTCTTACCCATTTAACACAGTATTATTCTTCTGTACGTGCGGTAGATAGTGTAGGGAATGTTTCTACAGCCGCAATTAGTGATGGATTTACTGTAGATACGGATGTGCCAACTGTGAGTTATATTCGTGAAGGTGATACTGGTGAATTGGATATACAAAATGTTGATTCATTAATTTCAGTTCGCTGGTTGGGTGCAGATATTGCTACAGGTTCCGGAGTAGATTTTTATGAAGTAGCATTAGGAACTAGTGTGGGAGACTCTAGTACAGTGGATTGGTTTGTGCAGGATCATCCCGATACCTTAGAAGATATAGATGATTTAGATTTATCAGATGCAACAACATATTATGTATCAGTGCGTGTTACCGATATAGCTGGTAATCGTTCAGCATCATCATCTAGTGATGGAATATTAATTGACTTATCAGTTCCACTATTAGGTACGGTAAATGATGGTGACAGTGTAGATATTGCTTTTACGCCATCTGATAGTACTATTACTGCAAATTGGGCTGGATTTACGGATACAGTAAGTAGTGTTGCAAGTTATGAAGTAGCAATAAGCGATGGTACGGATGAGGATAATATAGCTGCTTGGGTGAACGTGGATACTAATAGAACGCACACATTCACCAATTTAGATTTGATAAACGCTACGGAATATTTTGTTCATGTCCGAGCAACAGACTTAGCAGGAAATACCTCCGATGATGCTGTAAGTAATGGTATAATTGTTGATACAAGTCCACCAGCAGGTGGTTCTGTGTACGATGGACTCTCTTTAGTGGATGAATTCTGGACTAATAGTGAGGAAGCATTAGATTTATCTTGGAACGATTTTTCAGATTCACTCGTTGGAATCGCATCATATGAATATGCAATTGGAACAACTTCCGGTGATACCAATATTGTTGGTTGGACTAATGTTGGTTTAGATACGTCAGTTTCTGATTCTGGATTAGCATTAGTGCATAGTGTAACCTATTATGGTGCTGTTCGTGCAATTGATCAATTTGGTCATATTTCCGCCGCTGCAGTGAGTAATGGTATCCGTGTTGATACGTATGATCCTATTGTTGGTGTCCCAAATGAAGGTGGAATGGAAGATTTGGATTATCAAGGACCTTCAGACACTCTAGCTCTTTATTGGGTAGGACAAGATCCTTTTGCTAGAGAACTTTCCCATTATGAATATGCAGTTGGTACAACTCCCGGCGGTCTAGATGAGGTCTCATGGACTGACAATGGAACTGCTACGCAGGTAACAATACCGGACTTTACTTTAGATCACGAAGTGAGTTATTACTCAAGTGTCCGGGCATATGATATGGCGGGAAATATGTCTAATGTTATTTTAGGTGATGGAATTATGGCTGATCTATATCCTCCTACTACTGGTTGGGTAGTAGATGGATTGGATGCTGATGAATCATTCACTCCATCTGATTCAACAATTGAAGCAAACTGGGATGGTTTTGCAGATACATCAAGCAATATTCATCATTATGAATATGCAGTAGGAACTACCTCAGGTGAAACAGATGTTACCGGCGGTTGGGTTTCAGCTGATATAAACCTATTTGTTGTTGCAGAATTAGATTTAATTGAAGAACAAACATACTATGTTTCTCTTCGCGCCTTAGATAGTGCGCTTAATATTTCACCTGTATTAACTACAGATGGTATTACAACTGATTTCACTGCTCCTCTTGCAAATATGATTAATGATGGTGATGCAGAAGACATCGATCGTCAAAATTATGCTGATCATTTTATTGCAAATTGGGATGCTTTTACTGAAACGGGTTCTGGATTTCTTACCTATGAATATGCCTTGTATAATAATGATGCTGATGAGTATGTCACAGGGTGGACTGCAACAGGAGATACTTGGGTAGATATTCGAGCATTAGATCTTGTAGAAAATGTAACATACAGCTTACATCTTATCGGAATTGATAATGTGTATAATGAAAGTGAAATTTTTATGAGCGATGGGGTGCTAGTAGATCTTTCCGCACCTGCAGTACCAGCAAACTTTGTCGGATGGTTTAGTCATGAACGTATTTATTTAGAATGGTCTCCAAACCAAGAAATAGATGTGGATTATTATTCTATCTATGGTGGTACTGAGCCGAATTCAACTACATTATTGTTAACGACACAGGATACAACTGCTGAAGCATTTATGACTGGTTTTTCTGATACTTCACTTTATTATATATTTATGACTGCCACGGATATACCTGGTAATCAAAGTGATCATACGCAACAGGTAACGGGTATTCCTCAGTTAGCAGTTATTACAAGAATTACTCCTGATCCAGTAAATTTCTTATTAGCAGATGAACGAGTATTAACGATGCATATGTCCCAACCGTTATCTGATCATGGAAGTGTTGTTGCATCAAGTATCGTTTTTGATGAAATGTATGTAACAAGTTCATACTCAGCAGAAGATACAGCTATAGTAGTTAGCTTTAATCAAGAGTATGCATCTTTAGATACTATTGCACTTACATTAAGTGGTATTGAAGATTGGTCTGATGTAGCTGCAGTGGATAAGGATCTTCAAATAACGACTTATTTATTGGGTGATTATGATCATAATCTCATGATTGATGCTGCTGATTTAGGTTCATTTATGATGGGCTGGCAAAATCAGGACTATGCGTATGAATTAGGACCTGCCGTTGGAAGTCCACCGCATCTTGTTCCTGCGTTAGATAGTATATATGATTTAGAGGATGTAATGGCTTTTGTACAAATGTGGTATAATCGTCACCAGCAGTCTACATTGGCAATGAATGTCATTGATGATCAGGTTGGAGATGTATTAGAATTATATCAAGAAGATCGATCTCTGGTAATGACATTACCAGAAGGTGCTATTTCAGGTCAGGTATATATTCAATATCCGCCAGCAAGTAAACAATTAACGACTGCTGACGATATTACATCTGAAAAACGAATTGTTCTTAGCAGTGCAGATGAAATAAGTGGTGAAATACTTGTGGAATGGGCAGATGTATCAGAACAAGGCATGCAATTGGTTGCTTTTGATGCACAGTCTCTTGATCGAGATGATGCAAATATAACAGTTTATTATCGAATCTATGGAAAAGATCAACAAGTAATGAGCAGTGGTTCTCATCAGATGAAAATTAAAGCAATTCCTGATGAATATGCATTGCACCATAACTATCCGAATCCATTCAATCCTACAACAACGATTTTATATGATGTGCCGAAAGAAGGTCTTGTTAGTCTAACTATTTACGATTTGATGGGTAGAGAAATAACCAAATTGATGAATACTAGAATGGATGCTGGATATTATTCCATGCAATGGAATGGAAGAAATTCATTTGGTTCGATGGTAAGTGCTGGAGTGTACTTTTATCAAATTCAAATCAATGGATTTGTACAGACGAAGAAAATGTTATTGCTCAAATAACATTTATTGATTCTTAGTACATAAAAATTTATGAAATCCAAAAGACTAGTATTTCTTGTAGTCATCTTTTTTTCAATTATCAATAGTGAAGTTTTCAATGGCTTTACATTGTATACCCCGATGGGGAATAACCCGGTTACATATCTAATTAATAATAATAATGCGATGATTCGTAGCTGGCCATTGCCTGCACCGGTTTCTAGTATTTCTTATTTATTACCGGATAGTTCATTGTTAGTACCTTTACGAGGGGCAACAAATAGTTGGCCTATGCAAGGGCCGATGGGTGGAAGATTAATGCGTTTTGATTGGAATGGAAATGTATTGTGGGATTATACCTATCTAACTAGTGACTATATACCTCATCATGATATTGAACCATTACCAAATGGAAATGTACTTGTAATCTGTCATGAACGTAAAACGCAGGCAGAAGCTATTGCTGCTGGAAGAACAAATATTAATGGTGAAATGTGGCCTGATAAAATTGTAGAAATTGAACCTACTGGACCAAATAATGGAGTAGTTGTATGGGAATGGCATATGTGGGATCATTTAATTCAAGATCAAAATCCATCTGCTGATAATTATGGTGTCATTGCGGATCATCCAGAATTACTTGATATTAATATAGGCAATGTGGGTGGTGGAGGTCCTGGTGGAGGTAATAATGGTGATTGGAATCATCTTAACTGTGTATCCTATAATGCGGAACGCGATGAGATTGTCCTTTCATCTCGACATATGAATGAATTTTATGTAATTGATCATAGTACGACAACAGAAGAAGCAGCAGGTCATACCGGAGGTAATTCAGGCAAGGGAGGAGACATTCTGTATCGATGGGGAAATCCTCAAAATTATGATCGAGGAAATTCTCAAAGTCAGCAATTGGTTGCTCAGCATGGAGTGAATTGGATCAATCCAGGTTTTCCAGGAGCAGGTAACTTTATACTTTTTAATAATGGTGGAAATAATAGCAATACTTCGTATGTCTATGAAATAGTTCCACCGTTAGATGAAAATGGTGATTATGTTATTAATGATAATCAGCCTTTTGGACCATCAGCTCCTATTTGGTCGTATAGTGGGGGATTTCATTCTCCTATGCAAAGTGGCGCATTCCGTTTACCCAATGGAAATACGTTTGTGACTTCAGCTCAGTTTGGACATGTATTTGAAGTTGAGATGAATGGAACAGTTGTATGGGAATACAATCACCCGGAGGGGAATATGATTGCTCGCGCTCAAAAGTTTCCTATGCCATTTGGAGATAACCCAGGTCCTGCTTTTATGGTTGGTGATACTAACTATGATGGTGTTTTAAATATTTATGATCTTAATTTTGTGATCGATGTTACGCTAGGGGTAAATAATGCAAATCCACCCAGTGATTATAATCAGGATGGTTTAGTAAATTTTGCTGATGTTTCCAGTTTATTAAATTTTATAATGTTTAATTAATTAATAAGGTATGGTTTAATATGAAAAATTTATTCAGTATGCTATTTTTAATAGTTTTTACTACTTCGTTATTTTCTCAAGGTAGAACGATCGGAACTCAATTGCTTGATCCAGAAAATAATCCTCCTACACCTGGTTATAAATTGATGTATATGCATAGTCAGCCGAATGTGTATTTGATTGACAATTGGGGGGAGGTTGTGCATGTTTGGAGAGATTCTTTACTATTTCCTGGGAACGCTGCATTTTTAACAGAAGAAGGAAAGCTATATAAGACTGCATCCAGAGGAAGAAATGCCAATCCAAATTTTCAAGCTGGTGGATCAGGCGATTTTCTTCAAATACGAGATTGGGATAATACCTTACTTTGGAATTTTGAATATTCTAATGAAAACGTGCGAATGCATCATGATATTCGTCCGATGCCAAATGGAAATGCATTGATTCTTGCATTTGAATCTATTACTAGAGATAGCGCAATCGCTTTAGGTAGAGATACTACTATATTAGGTAACGTATTATGGATGGAACATATTATTGAAGTCGAGCCTGTTGGTCTTGATAGTGGAAATATTGTATGGGAGTGGCATGCCATTGATCATTTGATTCAAGATCATGACTCTACTAAAGCTAATTATGGAGTTGTTGCCGATCATCCGGGAAAAATTAATATTAATTATGATATGAACGCTAATCCGGACTGGGTGCATGCAAATGCTATTGATTATAATCCACATTTAGATCAAATCCTTATCTCTGCTCCTGGAATGGGTGAGGTGTGGATCATTGATCATAGTAATACTTCAGCTGCAACAGCCGATAGCGCTGGAGATTTGATGTATCGTTGGGGAAATCCAGCGGCATATGATCGAGGGACACCAAATGATACGAAATTGTTTTGGCAGCACGATGCACATTGGGTTCGTGACCACGCACCAGATTCAGGAAAAATTATGATATTTAATAATCGCTATGGTGGCAATTATTCGGCTATTGTAATGATTGATCCTCCCAAGAATGCAGATAGTACCTACATGATGGCAGCAGATACGACCTATCTACCTGCAGATTTTGATTCTATATGGACAGCAACCAACCCTACAGACTTTTTTTCCAGTTTTATTTCCGGTTCACAACAACTTAGTAATGGGAATTTATTAGTATGCAAAGGTGCATTCGGGGAAGTATTTGAAGTGAATGCGGATAATGATACCCTATGGATGTGGATTAATCCCATAGCAGGTGGGAATGTATTAGTGCAAGGTGATACGGTACCTGTTAACCCCAATAATAATCGAAGCACAAACTTATTATTTCGAGCACACCATTATAATACAGATTTTGCAGGATTTACAGATAGAGATTTAAGTCCAATGGGAACAATCGAGCGAACTCGACCGATAAATATTATTGTGAATGAATTCTTGGCTGCATCTGACACTTGTTGCGCTGATCAAGCAGATGAAAATGAAGATTTTATCGAATTAATGAATGTTGGAAACAATCGTGCTGTACTTAGTGCATTATTTTTTACTGATGATCATGAGGAGCCAACCAAGCATCGAATCGGTATTCGTAATCGAGGAATGGGTGCAAATGGATTTATTGGGCCTATGCGACCTGTTTTATGGGCAGATAATGATCTAGACCAGGGTATGAATCATCTAGGCTTTAAATTAAGCGCAGATGGTGAATTTATAGGAATTTATCAGGCAACTAGCTATTGGGATAACCATCCACGCTTGCATGTATTGGATTCATTAACATTTGATGAGCAAGATACTGATTTATCTTATGGTCAATACCCAGATGGTTCCAATATGTGGATGCAGATGATTCCTTCACCAGGGTCATTCAATCGTAATGCAGCTGAATTTGCTTTATTAGAGCCCACAGATAATACACAGATAACCATTGATGAAAATAATGTTGATACCGGTTTCATCACATTTTCCTGGGAAGATTCATGGAATTTTACTGATAATGAAATAATATATCATTTACAGGTTTCTAGCACCGGAATTGGAGACCATGATATGGATACAACAGGTACTTCTGTATTAGTACCCTATCAGGAAATTATTGAACTCATGGAAGAAAATAATGTAACAACCGCATATATTGATTGGACCGTATATGCGATAGATGGTACCGATACTCTGGAAGCAGATAATGCTCCATTTTCATTAATAGTTGATGGAGAAAATGCATTAAGTATCCTTTCAGAAAAATTAATACCTGTGCAATATGCATTGCATCAGAATTACCCGAACCCATTTAATCCGATCACTACTTTACGGTATGATATACCTGAAAATAGTATGGTTACCATTACCATTTACGATATGGTAGGTAGAGAAGTATATACCATTATGAATGAAGTCCAAAATGCTGGGTATAAGTCCATTGTTTGGGATGCAACCAATAATTACGGTCAAGCTGTAAGTGCTGGTATATATCTCTACCAGATTAAAACAGATGCATTTGTACAAACAAAAAAAATGATATTATTAAAGTAATATCAGAATTTATCGTTTAGTTGATAATGAATAAACTGCCATTAGTTCAACTGCTAATTGCAGTGTTATTACAATCCGATTATATATTATCCCAAGATCACTGGGAAACTGCAATTTTTGCAGATGATAACTGGAATTATATTATTCCTTCACAAGAACCTTCATCCAATTGGAATACAGTTACGTTTGATGATTCTGATTGGTCTGTTGGTCCGGGTGGATTTGGTTATGGTGATAATGATGATGGAACCACTGTAGATAATGGTACTATATCCGTTTTTATGCGCCGCGCCTTTACAATTACAGAATTAACCAAATTAAATACAGCAATTCTACACGCAGATTATGATGACGGGTTCGTTGCATATTTGAATGGGGTAGAAGTCTTTCGGTCTTTTAATCTTTCAGATGAAGATGATACCGTTCCATACGATGCAACTACGAATATTGATCACGAGGCGCAACTCTATACTGGATTGGTGCCCGAAGCATACGTATTAGATTCCATTGATATTGCTGAATTATTATTGGTTGGTGATAATATGCTGGCAATACAGGTGCATAATGTTGGCCAAACATCTTCCGATATGTCTAGTAATTTCTTTTTCACATTTGGAATTACAGATCAGTCTAGTTTTTATGAAGATCCTCCGGATTGGTTTCAGCCTCCAGTTACATTTAATGAATCCAATCTTCCCATTTTAATTATAGATACTTTTGGAGAACAAATACCAGATGATCCACGAATTCCAGCGCATTTGGGAATTATTGATAATAGTAACGGTATCAATCATATCAATGATCCATTTACAGATTATGATGGAGCCATTACTATTGAATTACGAGGGAACTCTTCCCAAGGACAACCAAAAAAACCCTATCGCTTTGAAACCGTAGATTCCTTTGGAGAAAACAACAATGTTTCTCTTCTGGGAATGCCGGAAGAAAATGATTGGGTATTATACGCACCATGGTCAGACAAAACCTTGATACGCAATGTGTTAACCTATCAGTTATCCAATGAAATGGGTTGGTATGCTTCCCGAAGTAAATATTGCGAATTATATCTTAACGGGGATTACAAGGGAATTTATGTATTAATGGAAAAAATTAAACGAGATCAGGATCGTGTCGATATATCTAAACTAGACCCGGATGAAATAGAAGGAGATGATTTAACCGGTGGTTATATACTCAAATTTGATTGGATATGGACGGGAGATAATCTGGGATGGTTTGAGAGTGATGAGGGCAGTTTGTATAATTATCACTACCCCAAGCCCGATGAAATTGCGTCTGAACAAGTAGACTATATTCAGCAGTATATACATGACTTTGAAACCATGATGGCAGGTGCTGGATATAATGATCCCACTAGCGGATATCCATCCTGGATAAATATCGATTCATTTGTGGATTATATTATGCTACAAGAACTATCCAAAAATGTGGACGCCTATCGCTTAAGTACTTATATATATAAAGATAAGAATAGCGATGACAGTTTGTTATATGCAGGACCTATATGGGATATTAATCATGGCTTTGGGAATTGCGATTATGGCTATACATGGTTAACCAATAATTGGTTGCTTGGATATCAAGCAACGGATGATCCTATCGCTTTTTGGTGGCATAAATTATGGAATGATGATGGATTTGAAGCTGCATTTTCTGAGCGATACACAGAACTTCGATCCACCACATTATCATTAAATCATATCTATAGTATTATTGATAGCGTTGCTAATTACTTGGGGCCTTCTATTGATAGAAATTTTACCCGCTGGCCCACGCTAGGAACGTATGTATGGCCGAATTATTATGTATTTGATACCTACGCTGAAGAAATAGAATATTTAAAATCATGGACTGCTGATAGACTACAATGGATGGATCAAGAGATGTTATCTATGGCAGATGTATCATTTGTACCCAAAGAGTATCGACTATATGATGCCTATCCCAATCCATTTAACCCCACAACTATATTGCGGTATGATTTACCACAGAATAGTATGGTAACTATTACGATATACGATATACTGGGTAGAGCAATCAATACTATAGTGAATGAAGTGCAAGATGCAGGCTATCAATCCATAATTTGGGATGCGACAAACGATTACGGATACCCTGTTAGTGCAGGGGTTTACTTATATCAGATAGAAACAAACCAATATACCCAAACAAAAAAAGTCATCTTATTAAATTAAAAATTGTGTGATTTATTTAACATAATTATGGTTAAGAAATATGTAAGATAGACAATTATAAATTTTTTAAATATATTCTTTTAAGAATTATTCAATTCAATACAACTTATAATAAATAATAACATTAATTATCTATTGAGGAGAAAGATAATTAAAAATATTGCTCTATTTTTTTATCTAGTTCCTGCGCTTATTTTAAGTCAAGCTGGGGACAATCATCCACCCGTTGCTGGGTTTGGCTCTGCATTATTTTTTGATGGCCATAATGATTTTGTTCAGCTTTCATCCCCGTTAAATATAGGTAGTACAAGTAGTACAATAACCGTTCGCGTCAAAGTTCCAGAAGTTGGATCTAATGGATTAGGACAGTGGGATGAGGTTGGTGTTATTATAGGAAATTATCCTGATAGCATAAATTCTAACTGGTCAATAAATAGCAATGGTAATATTCATATTAAATGGAATGATGGTGAGATAGATTTAATTGGTGTGACAGATTTACGAGATAATATTTGGCACCACTTAGCTTTTTCAAGAGATCTGCTTACGGGACAATTCTATGCATATATTGATGGCGAAAATGAACCTCTAACCGTTCATACTAGTGCTGGAGAGAACCTTAATTTTTCTACCGCACATAGGATTGGAGCGGATAACAGATCAAACCCTGATAATTTTCATGGTCTAATGGATGAGTTGCAAATTTGGAATCGAAGTATACTGCCTTCCATGATTAATGATTCGTTAGTGCAGCAATTTTTTTATGCAATTCCTCCTTCCATAACTCCAGAGCTAATGGGGAATTGGCATATGGATGTTGGTATGGATTCTCTCGTTTTGGATGCGACTGTTTTTGGAAATAATGGAATTATGATTAACATGGATGATTCATCGTGGGTAAATAGTTTGCCTGTCTCATTTCTAAAAAATGAAGACGAAACATTTCTAGCCTACCTGCCAGCTTATGATATAGATCTTGAATTATTAATGTTTAATATAGAATCTCAACCAGAACACGGTCATATTCAACTTGTAAACACTGTTACAGGAGCTTTCCGATATTATCCAGAACAACATTTTAATGGAAATCTCGATTTTACATGGAAGGTTTCGGATCAAAGTTTTGCAGCTTCTGATATTCAAACTTCTACGATTTCTTTAACACCTGTTAATGATGCCCCAGTAGCAGGATTCTCTACTGCAATTTCTTTTAATGGGGAAAATGATTATATACAATTGTCTTCTGAATTAGACTTTGGTTCATCAAGTAGCACACTTTCTACATGGATAAAAATTCCTGAAGTTGGATCAGATGGACTACTTGAAGGAGAAGATGTTGGCGTTATTTTTGGAAATTACCCTAATGATCCAAATGCAGGCTGGTTCATTAACGATAATGGACAGATTCGTTTACTGTGGAATAATGGTCAACTTAATTTAACTGGTTCTACGGATCTGCGTGATAATACCTGGCATCATTTATCGCTGATTCGTGATTTAGATGAAAATAAATTCTATGTATACATAGATGGTGAGCGTGAAACCATAACTGGCCATGAAACTGCAGGTGATAATGTAACTTTTACTTCGATGCATCGTATAGGATCAGATCATAATCCTACTTCTAATTATTTTCATGGAACTATTGATGAAATGCAGTTGTGGAATGGTGTGCATATTCCTTTAGCCACTCAAGACTCTCTAACAAAGCATACGAGTTATCGAATGCCATCATTTGATGTATCTGAACTTATTGCAACATGGCATATGGATAGTGGCAGAGATTCTATTGTAGTAGATGTTAGCAATAACCAGCATAATGGAATTTTATTTAACGTGGATGATTCTTTAAGTTGGGTCACAAACGACCTTGCAGTGGATTATGTTTTGAATGAAGATTTTACACTACAAGCATATTTACCTGGAAATGATATTGATGGTGATATGATTACCTTTTCTATAGAGATTCCTCCAGATCATGGCATGATAGAGATTGATCAGCAAGTAACAGGTCAATTTCTTTATCAACCAGCATTAAATTACAATGGTATAGTTCAATTTTCTTGGAAAGTATCTGATGGTTCTCAATCCTCATCCACAGTTACTACCAATATATCCGTATTAGCTGTTGATGATGTTCCAATAGCAGAAAACATGGATATAACTATCAATGAAAATAGTGAATTAGCAGATACATTATTTGGTTTTGATGTAGATCAAGATACCCTAGTGTATTCCATTATAGTTGATGCGCTGTATGGATCTCTAGTACTGAATGATTCCTTGAATGGGGCTTTTACATATCTCCCAGAGCAAGATTATGTTGGAGAGGATGAATTCACTTATATGGTTTATGATGGTCAGTCTTCTGATACTGCTATTGTTACTCTTCATATTTTAGAGTTTAATTATCCTCCTGTGGCCATTGGTACTCAGTTTACTGCGGAAAGAAATGTGTTATACGAAGGAATGCTTTTAGGCTCTGATCCTGATGATCTGAATGCTCTAGTATATAATATTATTACTCCACCATTATACGGTACTCTAGAATTAAGTGCGGATCATAATGGGAGTTTGGAATTTTCTGGAACTGGTAATGTTTTTTGTGGTAATAGTCTTCAATATGAGTCTATGACGGTAGCATTTTGGGTAGAGCCAAATCAAAGTGGAAAAAGTTATATCACCCGCGGATCTTCTCAAGCAACTGCTAGTCAAAGAAATTGGGATATTTATAGTAGTGGGAGTTCTATAAATTTTAGTATTTCTGATGGTACGGATGAGTATATCCTTAATGCTCCACATCCAGATCTAGGTGATTGGCATTATATCGTAGCTTCTTTTGATGCCACTAGAGATAGCATGAAACTCCATATTAATAATAATATAGTCGGTCTTCTAGGTGATGTAGTCATCGATTTAGCAAATAATAAGAGTTTATTTATTGGAGGATCTGTAAATCATAAACTTATTGGAAGAATGGATGAAGTGAAAATATTTGATCGTTCCCTATCTGATGAAGAAATAGATCAACTATATAATGGAAGTCATGTTCAAAATGGATTATTAGCCTATTATCGTATGAATTCCACATTTGGAGATACATTGTATGATCATTCAGAAAATAGAATTGATGGTGTGATCTCTAGTTCTTCTTGGAGCAACTTGACTCCTGTGAGAGATTTTACTTATATGGCAACAACTAATTTTAGCACTGTTGATTCTTTCTTTTATGCTATAAGCGATGGTGAAAAACAAGATACTGCTCTTGTATTTGTAAATATTGACTTGATGGGTAATAATGCTCCAGTTGCTGGATATAGTACCGGATTACTTTTTGATGGAGTAGATGATTATGTGTCTTTAGGCAATGTAATTAACAATGGTTCCTATTCGAAGACGGCATGGGTAAAACGAAGTATTGGGCATAGTAATAATCACATATTCTCAGGTAGTGGTAATGATCACGCTTTATGGGTGCCCGTTGATCATGATTTCAAATTATCGGCCGCACATAATGGTTCTTGGGGTGCTCCTCATGTCCAAGATACGGAGACTATGGAGCTTGATAGGTGGTATCATGTTGCTGTTACATTTGAATTAGATTCAGCAGATGTTGGTACGATGAAATTATTTAAAGATGGTATGCTTGTAGACGAATCAAGAAATGTTCCATTACATCATGATAGTACTAATTGCTTTTTGGGTACACTTACAGGCAGTGATTATTTTAATGGATTGATGGATGAAGTTAGTGTATGGAATCAAGCATTATCGGAAGATGAGATAAGTGAATATATGTATCGTTCTATTCCTGCTGATAATCAAGGATTAGTAGGGTACTGGCATATGGATGAAGGTTCTGGGCTTGTTCTTTTAGATGCGACAGAGAATAGTAATGATGGTAATATGAATCATATGGATGATCTCTCTTCGTGGGTATCAAGTAATATTGCAATTCATCATAAAACAGAGGAAGATAATGAAATCATGCGCTATCTACCCCTATATGATATCGATAATGACCCTTTTTCCTTTACAATAGTTACCGTACCAGAACATGGTACAGTGACTTTTCCAGATAATACTGTAGGTGCATTTGTTTTTACACCAGATCAAGATTACTATGGAGAAGACGTTTTTGTTTGGAATGCATCTGATGGGGTGGAAACTACTGAAGATGTTCGGGTTTCTTTATTTATTGAAGCCGTTCCTGACCCTCCTACGGCGAACAATATGCTCTTAAGTCTAGAGCAAAATGCAACTTATATGGACACTCTTGTTGGATTTGATGTTGATGGAGATAATGTTTATTTTGGAATAGTGAGTGCTCCTATCAATGGTTCTGTATCTTTACTAGATACTTCTTACGGAGTATTTACCTATACGCCTCCTGAAGATTATATAGGAAGTGATATGTTTACCTTTCAGGTAAGTGATAGTAGTCAATATGATACTGCAACCGTGCACGTTGCTATAGGTATGGACTCTTCGATTACAGCTCAATTTGAATCTTCATATAGTGAAGTAGTGGAAGAAGATGTCACAATTTCTCTTGATGTTGTTTTAAGTGGAGCAAATTTATTTGATATTTACATCCCCTATATGATAAGCAACTTAAGTAGCGCAGATAACCAATCAGATTTTATAGCTAGTAATGGTCAATTAACGATTGCTGCCGGCGAACTAGAAACCCAAATAGATATCCAGATTCTTGATGATGATATTTATGAGCTTGCGGAAGAGATTGTTATTATGCTTGGATCTTCCAATAATGCGATTGTAACAGGGAATACCAGTCATTTTCTTAAAATAAATGATAATGATTATCCAGCTAACTGGGATGTGAATCCCTCAGATTTTGAATATTTTATGACTGTTATTGGAAAAATTGAAGGTTCTTCTGATATTAGCGATGCAGACTTTTTAGGTGCATTTCAAGGAGACCAGTGTCGAGGACTAGTAACGCCAGTTTCCCTAAATGATGATTATTATTTTCCTCTAATGATTTATAGCAATGAATCTGCTGAGTTTAATATTTCATTTCGGTATTATGCTGCAAACGAAGACGTTTTTTATTCTATACAAGAAACAGTCAACTTTTTTTCTAATTCGGAACTAGGATCTTATGGTGATCCACTATTATTTACATTGAATGGTTTAAACAATCAAACAGTAGAATTTATTCCACAGGACTATGCTTTATATCCTGCATATCCTAATCCCTTTAATCCAGTGACAACAATTCGTTATGATATTCCAAAAAATGAATATGTATCTCTTAATATATATGATATGATGGGTCGAGAAGTTCGTACTTTACATTCCGGTTATCAAACAGCTGGTAATAAATCAGTTCAATGGGATGGAAGAAATAATCTTCAAGAAGGGGTATCTGCTGGTGTATATTTATATATGATTCATACATCAGGATATACAAAAACAAGAAAATTAATTTTATTAAAATAATAACAATGGAGAACAAATCATGAAAAACCTAACCTACTGTTTAATTCTTTTTTTTACTACAGACCTATTGTGGTCACAACAAGCAACTTTACATCCAACTACCTTTACTTCACAGGGTGTATTGCGGGATGCTCAAGGTCGTAGTTTAGAGGACGATACCTATGAAATGATATTTGAAATATATCCGAACGCAAATGGAACCGGAAATCCTCTATGGACAGAAACAGCGGATGTGCTCGTAACAAACGGGGTTTGGACGTATACATTTGGTTCTTCCTCTTCTAATCCTCTAGATAATTTAGATGAAGATGCAAATTATATGAAAATAACAGTTAACGGTGACGCATTGAGCCCATTAACACGAATTAGTCTAAGTGCTATGGAAACTTTGAATGTAAGTGGCGGAGGAAATCTGATTACCGCTTCTGGCGATGTTGGTATTGGAACAACTTCTCCGAGAGCAAAATTTGAAGTTGTTGGTTCCACTGTTTTAGACGGAACTATAATAGTGTTTCCTGGGGGTAGTGGCACTAAAATAGCAGATACATTCACAGGAAATACATCAAAAAGTAAAATCCTTTTTGAAAAAGCGAGCGGATCAGACGACCCAGGAGCTATTATGCATGAGACCACAGGATCGGGAGCTGAAACAAACGAAGGAGTGTTGCATTTGATGCCCAGTGATGATAATGCGTATGGGGATTATGTTTCGATTCATGGCACGAATGATGCAGATAAGATCAAATTACATACAGATGGAACAATTGAGGGTGTCACAGAAATTTATTCCGAAACGATTTCAACACATGCTGTATATAACAACATAACCGACAATAATGTTAATGCAGAAATACTATTTAAATCTGCTACTTATGGAGATGCAATGTATCTTGGAGGTGGAGGAAAAACTGTAGTTGGAGCAGGTGAATTTGCTTCTGAACATTACATTAATGAAGATACTCCCTCAACTGAAGAATTAGTCCTTGGTTCTGATTATGCAATAAAGTTTTATACAAATGCCAATTCTTACGCAAATAAAATACATGCCATGACCATTGAAAGCGATGCAGATGTTATAGTAAATGAGAATTTATATACTAACTACTCGCATATTGGGCAAACTTCTAGAAACCATAGAGTTCCTCAAGCAGATTATGATTCTGGATGGTTTCCGATGACATCTCAAAGTAATTCACAATCAAAGGTAGATAAAACTCATGGTTTTGGATATTACCCATCACAGGTTAAAGTATTGGTTAAAGGTACTGAAGGTACTTACAATGGTTGGATCTTTGAAGCCGGTGGTTTAAGTACAAAAGATGATGATAATGATGGCTATGGTGGTGTGATTTATGCCTATAATACGCAAAAGGTTCGTGTTTTTCTTCCAAAAAGGAGTAATGGTACCTCAAATGGTCATGCAATCTTTTTAGCGGATGGATGGGCAGAGGGCGAAAGTTATCAATCTCATAATGTTCAAGTAAGAGTTCTTTGCTGGCAATAACCCTTTTACAAAAATTAGGATAAACTTATGAAAAAGTTTCTTTTACATGTACTTACTATAGGAATTATTTGTGCACAAGCACCATTTGCCCCTGGAACCAAATATCCTACTGATATTGATTATCTAAGTGTTGTTTTTGGAGGAGGAGAGTCCACTCTGCAAAATAGCGCAGGTACAATATTTGGTTCTGTGATTTTTGGACAACCATTGGTTAGTCAAGAGTTAGAAGGGGAGACTATTAACGCATCCTTAGGATTCTACTCCTATCTTTTAAACGTACCAGATGCACCGTTAGTTGCCGCTGGAGATGCGGAGAGTGGTGGTGGTATTACGGTGTCTTGGGAGATGGATATTAACAGTCCTGTTGCTGATGCATCGGCGCAGTTTACTTTAGCAGAAGAGAATACCAATACGGGTGCTATTGCTGTGGATAAATGGCTACTAACCAGAAAAAGTCTTAGTAATTCCTCCTCTGCTCCTACGTATTTTACTCCGCAAAATTTTGGATCATTTTCTATTTCGGATAATGATCCCGCACCAAATATTGGCGACTTTTATGAGTATGGTGTTACAACATCCAATCAGTTTGGTCATAGCAAAGAGGGTACAGATGTTGGTTTTCGTACTCCCAATGGATTTTACCAGGGACATGTGTATGTAATTAGTGCCACCTTAAACTATCCGCATGATACGCAAAACCCTGGTCCGCCGGTACCGAATGTAGAAGTAACCCTTACGCCGATTAGTGGTGAAGCAGAAGGAACGGCTCTTGTTCTGGATGGATCTGGTGATCGAGCAACGGTGAATACCAATTATTCTTCTTTTTACGATGGGGAAAATGATCCGATGACGTTTGAAGTCTGGTTTAATGTGCATGCATCGAATAGCACCACCAAGTATTTAATGGATATGGGAACTAGTGGTATGAAGGTTTATTTTACTGATACACATCTTGTGACATCGTATCGCGGTGGGACGACGAATCATACTAAACCTGCGTCTGCGAACGATGATGGATCTACGGGGTGGTATCACTTTGCTGCTTCTTATAATGGCAGCACATTAGAGACGAGTTTGTATAAAAAACTGGATGGTACACTGGATGAACAGAGCACAAGCGCGACGGCGAACACGGCGTTTAGTGAAGGACAGATTGTATTTGGAGAACAGGTAAATACTCTTACGGATGGTGATGATCTTGATGGTATTTTAGATGAGATACGTTTTTGGACAGTAGCCAAAGATAGTTTTCAGATTGCTAGAAACCGCAATCGATCGTTGCAGAAGTCGGATACGGGAGGAGAGCGAGTCGACGACTTGCTTGCTTACTGGAAGATGGATGAAGGTTTAGGAACGAGTGCCTATGATATGGCTGATATGGATGCAGGCGAAGCAGATGGCAAAGAAGTCCTACGATTTGATGGAGATGCTACGTGGTCTACTACGCATTCAGAAGTTAAACTTTCAGCCTATACAGATGGAACGGGTGAGTTCAAGATTGATGATATTCCTTATGAGCCAGGAGCAACAACCAATTATATTCCTTCTGTAGCATTAATTAATCATGATGAATTTCAACACCAGGAGAACAGCTCTAATCCTGGTCCAGCGGTAGGGTTTTCCGAAACATCACCGCGGGTAGTGAATCAATATTTCTGGGATCATTCCCTGTTTGAAGTGAGCGGGAATATCAAGTATGCCAATACATTATACAATCTGGACAGCGTAGAGATTATGATACAGTATGGACATATGGCGGATAACAATGGAGATGGAGTTAATGAGTGGATAGCAGGAGATCCCAACTGGGCAGATCAAGCAAGCGATCGGTACTCCGGAACCTTAACCAAATTTGCGCCACGAACTTATACGGATGAAGAAGGTAGTTATGCGGTGAATCTGGAGCCGGGATTAAGTGCGCGTTTGTATGCCTATCACGGTGGTCGTTGGGAGCAAACGGAATCTTTTACAGAGATCGTGGAACCGTTTGATGGAAATTACAATGATGGGGATGAATTTGAAGATATCGATGGGGATGGAGTGCGAGATGCGTGTTTGGATGACAGTGGTGATGAGATTGCTGGAACGGAATGTTATGTGGATGGTGACGTAATTGAAAACACGGATACGCAGTCAACTTTACCTTACTGGGAATTTCGGGAGATTACTGCTCCAGTAGCAGAAAAGAATTTTGTGAATACCCATTTGGATACGGTATCGTTATTTATTGGTGGTGGAGAATGTGGGTTCAGTATTGGTGATTTTGAAGTAAAGGTAAATACTTTATCTACCTTTCCATCAACCTCTAAGTACGGTGAACAAATTACCTATGAAGATAACGGTTCTACGTATGCCGCTTCGTATGATATTTTGGTACCTCCAGTACCGTTGTATTTTAGTCCTGTTCATGGTCTGCAATATGTGAATGAAAGTTTAACCAAGGAACCTACGGGATCCAAAATTCAGTATCTGGATTTAAGCGATGGTCCCAATGGTGAATATGAGACGGATTACGAACTGAAATGGATATATAAGAAAACTACTCTAAATATAGATAGAGGAGACTTTTATACGGTAACAGGAACGCAATTGGAACAGTGGAATAGTCAACAAAGTGGAGAAGATGAAACAGAAGACGATGTTACTGTATCAGCTTCGTGGGGTCTGTCTACTTTGGTGGATGACAATGATGATGTGAGTCTATATGAACAACCGTACGCATCGGAAAGTACTATGAATGTCAAGCAAGGAGACTACGATCCGGATGATGAGAATGAAGATATTCAGTTTAACCGTGATCAGATGACCATTTTCCAACAAGGAGATGAAGTATTTACAGAATATTTTGTTTATGCCGATTATACGGGGATAACCGATCCTAGTGATCAGAACCCAGAAGCACGGAAATGTGGATGTGACGATATGACTTTTACGGTTGCCGATAACATTACAGGAAGTTCTTTATCTAATACTGGGTCTTTTGATCGGGATGGTGATTATACGGTCGGAAAAGTATTTTATAAACTGGTTGCAGCGAATGTTAATACAGGAACAGATCATTTACGGAATTTGAATGTGGCAGCCCAGGATGAATATGGTAGAGAAGGCAGCGATGAAATGGATGCCTATGTACTGGGAATTAATGAGCCTTCGGCTGTAGGAGGCTTTCTTTCTGTAGATTCGGAGACCAACCCTATAC
>Ga0208261_1000252_pt1 | contig 22406 bp, 28 predicted proteins | sample Knorr_S7_td_DCM__FD_185595 | JGI IMG/M metagenome (GOLD analysis project Ga0208261, IMG submission 185595) | Marine microbial communities from Southern Atlantic Ocean transect - Knorr_S7_td_DCM_ad_131m_LV_B (SPAdes) (version 3) | ecosystem: Environmental > Aquatic > Marine > Oceanic | place...
TTTTTGTTCAGACCGCATTGTTTAAGTAAATCGTTCATACGCTTTATTTTAAAGAAAATTTGATTAAATGGATAAAATTCTGATTAAATAATTTATTGAAAGAAAGTCTATTAAAGGAAGTATTCAATTAAAGAATCATGTAACCTAGAACGCTACTCTGCAGATTCATTATCGGAAACACTGTTTTTATCAAAAAACGCAGAGTATCCTAACAGTAAAATCATAACTAATAAAAGCCATAGAGTTGCGTGATTATAAGCAGATCCAGAATATGTAATTAAATCAACAAAACGTCCGATCAAAAGGGAAATTCTTCCCATAACGGCAAAACCAAAGGATGCACCGAAACTTATCATCAAGAAATAAATACCGAGTTTACTTAATTTGCCAAAGTTTCCAGTATGCTCCCGACTAAAATAAAAATACATAAGACCAGTTATTGTACCGATCAAAATTATAAAATTATTAAAAATACTTTCACTTGCTAAGGCAAAAAAAGGCAAATCAGAATTAAAAATTTGAAAAGCAGAACCTTTTATCTGTCCTAAAACATTGGAATTCAGAAATCCATATGCCCGTAAACCAGCAGCCATTCCAACTGTATAGGCAATCCCCCATCGCGCCATCCAGCTAAGTTTAGAAGAGACACTTAACAGCATCATTATTCCTAATGCAAATGGCAACAAATAAAGTAATTCCATATGATGCCCTTTATCTATACCGCCATCAGGAAAAACAGAACTAAAAACTCCAAGTACATTATAAAGTTTATACCATATTAAATCAGAATTGTATTCAGAAGCAGGCCACAACCTTCCAAACAGATTAGGCTGTATTTGAGTCCAGAAAAACATCGATGTCCAATAGCCGGTTGATATACCAACAAATAAATGTTCTGCTACCTTATAAAAAGGATTATCTTTATACAAATACGAAAAAATCGCAAGAGTAAGAAATGCAGCTATCCATGGACCCATCATATTAGTACTTCTTTGACCTTTGCACTTCTATAAAATATGTAATGTTTCCGAATACAATAAATAGTACAATAACTAAGTGAGCAATTGATTGAGCATCCATGCCACTAGTACCGATTCCAGGAGAACCAATTAATGCTTCGTATTCTGCAGCGCCTGGCATTCCAGCAAGTATACCTTGAACTTGGCCACTATTAACCATCGGCATTATATCATTTACCATTATAGACGTTGTACCAGTACTAAGAGGTACACCTGTAGGATCGGAAGCATATTGCACCCATTCTAAAGTTCCTGGATAACCTGCGGATGCTGAAAAGATAAAATCAAAATCAGCTACTTTATTAATACCCTTCATTAATGGAATTTCATCTACAAGTGTTCCACGAGCATCGGTAGTGTATAGCTTACGAATATTACTTACCATTCCTTTCACTACAGCCTCATTACCAGGTCGAAACCCTAAAACAACATAATCTTCACCATATGTAAGATTAAACTCTTCTTCTGCTACTTCGGTTAACGCCTCATCTGCCATAAATTGCCCATCTGGCCAGAGGCATGTAACATATACTTTATGCCCGTTAGTAAATAAATGTTTTAATAAACCAATAGCCATTGGATGAATTTCAGGTTTGGTGCTTGGTCCATACTCGAAGGATAAAAGGACTTTTGAATTTTCTTCCAATGCCTCAACAGCATCATACACTTTTTGAGTTGCAATAGTTGCACGTATAGGTAACCCAAGTGGAAAAAATAGAGGCAAAAGTACAGCAAGTCCAATGATTAGAAAAATCCATCTTCTGTCAACTTTCCCAGCTCTTAATATAAAATCAAATATTTTATCCATTATTCACCTATATACGATTTTTCAACACCAATAATATAGCGGATAGATGTAGCAAAAATGCCAAGACCAATACCAATCATAATAGCTCGTGCACCTGCAACATTTGGGTTATTATAAATCCAATCTTGAAGAACTGGCAAATAGAATATACCTGGCTGATCGAGTGGCCATCCTAACGCTGAACCCCAAACTGTAACGATTAATACTCCAACAAATAAAGCACCAAATGTAATTTTTTTATCTTTGAATTTGATATTAACAGCAATGCTAGAAATAAGAACTAATAAATACATTATAAACCAACTTGATATACTACTTCCTAAAGGCACTCTACCAACCATAATAATAATTCCAGACACCAATAGAAGTGTAGCTTCTAGATTGCGAACTCGAAACGCACGATAGGAAGCAGATGCGACAAAAAATGCTAAAAGTGCAAACATCGTGGCCGATAATGGCGTAAACATATATTCAAACATCCATTTAAATAAAGTTCCTTTACTCGTTACATGGATACCCCATTCTACAGCATCATTTCCTTTATAAACAAATCCTGCAACTATGGCAAATAAGAATCCACCAATAGCAAATAAACTATACTGCCATCCAGATTGCTGCTTAAGAACTTTTTTCCCTTGCAATTTCATTAAGTTCAAAGCCCCAAGAAAAATTGCAAAGCTGGCTAGAATATCATACCATTGAGTTGCATCGTCATTAACGAATGACTCTATTCCAGGGTGATCAATAAACCAACCGAACAAAGTTGATAGACCAACTATTGTTGCTAATAAAATAGGTATTTGTCTTTTCCAAAGCATATCTAGATATTTATTGCACAGTTAATATTGATATTATATTCCATTTTATTAGTCCAAGATCAAATAGTATTCGCATAAATAATGATAATAATATTGCAGCTGTAACACCTGCTTTCATCATATCTTGACCTTTTAAACCACCCATTAATTCAGGTGTTTGAGATAAATAAGCACTTGCAGCAAAAAACTCCTCACCAATAAGAGTATAATCACAAGCCGTGACAAAAAATGGAATTTGAGATTGTGAGGCTGTACCTGCAATTTGAATAGCACCGATAGAATTACCAGTTTCAGCTAAAATTAAAGATTCTGCAAAAAACTTACCCATATAAAGACATGCAGCAGGCTTTTCTCTAACCATAATACCATTTACACCTGCAGCATAAGCAAATTGATCATCAGTGAGATAATGAACCATATCATCTTGAAAAAGATCAGGACGACCTTCCATCGTGTATGCCTCTCTAACAGTTTCCCTTGCAGCTTTCATAACAATTGATCTTGAAACCGGAACATTTAAACTCGTTTCATAGCGAGAAGTCATCTTGGAAACATGTCCTAAGATAATTACCCCCGCAACTGTTTCAACTTGATCCATATCCATAATCCCAGGAACATACAATACAGATTTACCCATTTCAGTTGAACGACCTACAGCTTCTTCAACTGCTTTTAAACCAGGAATCGATCGAAGAAATATCTCGCCACCTTTACGAGCATAGCGAATATAATAAATTAGGTTTCCTGTCATAATTGAAATGACTAGAAACATCACTAGACGTTCTTCCTTAAACAGAGGATAACCAGCAAACCAATAGAGTAAAAAAGCAAGCGATAAACCGCCTGCTACTAGCCAAAATTCTTTATCTTTCAACATGAACTATTTTTTCTTCTAAATTTTCTATCTCTTGAATTAGCAGTTCAATATTTTCAGATTTTTCAAATATTTCTGCTGCTTTGTAATAATCTTCTGTATTAATAAATGCATTAATTATAGGACCGAAAAATATCATCGCATGACTTCCAATCAAAGATAATGGTTTAGATAATTCTAAAAAAAATACTGCAGGCGTTATAAAGCCGGATCGATGTATCCTCTCAGCTATACTTCTAATAAACCTTTTATCAGCTTCTAAACTATTAGAATTCATTTTTTGCCTTATGTGGTTTCAACCATTTCAAGATTTGCTCTGGGAATTACAAAGTTTTCATTATCTATTTTTACTTCTGCAACCCGAACCATAGTTTCAGACTCCATTTTTTGCAACTCGTGAGGCAATGAAGTTACTGTGCCTATATGACCAAAATATGGAGCCCTAATCACACGAACTAAACTACCTTCAGTAATTCCTGTTTCATTTTTCTTTGTTCCAGAATCTAAGTCATCAACATCATTTAAGGGTATAACAATTTCTGGTCGTATTACGCCTGCTCTAATTTGTGTTGCACCATTAACAGACGTAAATCGTCCATGGTGTTTTTTTAAAATATCGAAAGATCTAGCGCCCATTGGAATCTTACCATACCCTTCAGTAATAATTAATGAAGTACCAATATCTTCCGAACCAGTAATTGCTACACCTAATGTGTATCCAAGAATATCTTTCAAATCATGATAATTAAAACCACCAACTACTACAGCAGCTACACCTGCACTAATTGCTTTTTTATATGCGTTGAGACTTATATGTGATCCACCTACAATAATACAATCTTTCATATTGCTAGTAATTAAGGATTCATTCAATTCATCTTCTCTATTTTCAACCAATACATGAAGATCCCCCCTATTTTCTCCACCCATACCAAAAATTCCTTGTATGAAGACAGCATTTGAGGTTATAACGACACCTTCTTCATTCATTACATCAGAAACATTTCCATTCATATATGCATCAACTTCTACAGGTATTGGAGCTTCACGAATTACTATTTGACCTGTAACTTCTGATACCGACTCAAGAACACCATTAACTGGACATTTTACTTCTGATTTGAAAAGTCCAAAAAGGCCTTTTGTTTCTGCAAGAAGATCACCTTCTGCTATATTCTTTCCTATTTCAACTAACATACATTCTGGAACATCTTGAGCATCTACATTTAGTAGATTGGCAACATTCACCATTTGCACATTGCCAGGTAAATGGGTTCTTGCAATTATTTTTTCTGGGGTAACGTTTGCACCTTTTTCTACAAGAACTTCACCTTTTAAAGGCAATCTTCTCTCTTTTTCTACAGTAGTGTTATCTAATACTTTTAATCCAGGGGTATAAGCATGTGCCATAATTATTTTTCTTCTCCATTCGGATATTCATTCATTGCATTACTCCATATATTCAAACTATCTATTCTTTTATCATTTTCATTTGGAAGATTAAATGGCCTTCCTCGACCATCAAATACTAACCCTACAACACCACCATACAATGTTGTACTTATTTCTTCATTCTTACCCGCTCCTATATCTATTCCTTTAGCTGGTTTAAGTTTAGACTTAATTGGCTCATAATCTGCAGATATAGCCAACAGTTCTCCTTGGTGTAAATCTATTTGTTTCTCAGAACCATCCGACATTTCTAAAGTGGTAGATAATATAAGGTCTCCATTTTTTGCTTTTCCAACAGGAGCGATACAAGTACCTAAACGAATAAGACAATCTTTATTAAACACTTCCAATGCAGCTTTTCTAGCGTTTTCGGAAAGATCTTTTTGATCAATATTTGCAAGAACCCCAAGCTGAGGCATCATAAAAATAGAATCTACAGCTAGTTGAGTTATCCCTTCAGGTAAAAACGAATCAATAAGCATTCTTGCTGATTGTTCTCTTCTAGGGGCATGAGATAGAACACCTCCTGATCCTACAAGTAAGTCCAAATCCATCATATCAACAAGAGATAGCCCAGAGTCAGATTGCTCAAAAGCATCAGAAATTGTTCTTTCTTTCTGTACTCCCTTTAAATTAACAGCAAATGCTTTATGTTGAATAAATGATAATCGTAATGCTTCTCTTGCTATAGCTTGTTCAATCTTTAACTCTTCCATTGATTGAGGGACTGTAGTTGGTCGAATCATTTTATTTCCAATACGGTTTGTTAATTCTTTTTCATCAATATCAAAAGGCACCCAACGTAAAACGTTTTTTAATGAAGCCTCTGCAAGAACATTGCAAATTGAATAACTCATTCCAAGATTAGCGCTTACGGTACGATTAAACTGATTTTGAAATACAGAAAAAATATCAGTTGTGGCACCACCAATATCAACGCCTACGACTGAAATATTATCTTCTTCAGCAATCATTTCAATTAATGACCCTACTGCTCCAGGTGTTGGCATAATTGGCGCGTCAGTCCAACTCATTAATTTATTATATCCAGGAGCTTGTTGCATAACATGTTCCATAAATAGATCATGAATTTTATCTCGACTTGGATTTAAGTTCTCTCTTTCAAGAACTGGGCGAATATTTTCAACAATAGTTAAATCTGCTTGTTCACCTAAAGTTTTTGTTATTTCAGTACTGGCTTTATTATTACCTGCGTATATAACAGGTAATTTATAATCACTACCTAATCTAGGCTGAGGGTTTGCTGCCTTTAAGATTTCTGCAAGTTCTACAACATGCTTTGTGGTCCCACCATCAACTCCACCAGATAATAAAATCATATCTGGTCGTAATTGACGAATGCGAGTAATTTTTTCATGTGGTTTACGACCGTCATTTGAAGCTAAAACATCCATTACAATTGAGCCTGCGCCAAGTGCAGCTCTTTCTGCACTTTCTCCACTCATCGATTTAACAACGCCTGCTACCATCATTTGAAGGCCACCACCCGCAGAACTTGTTGATACATATATATCAACCCCTGCATTATCCTTATGCGGAGTAATTATCTTTTCCCCATCTAATAATTTTCTACCAGATAGTTCTTCTATTTCCATTACAGCATTCAAAACACCTCTAGTAACATCTTCAAAAGGTGCTTCAACAGTTGTAGGAGCCTCACCTCTAAAACGCAACCTATATTCACCATCAATAAATTCAATTAAGATGGCTTTTGTTGTAGTGCTTCCACAATCCGTTGCAAGTATAGATTTTAATTTCATTTCTTTGACTACCTAGGAAAATAAAATAAGGTTAAATATGTATATGTCAATGGACTAGAAAAAATAATCGAATCAAAACGATCAAGAACTCCTCCATGACCTAATAATAATGTTCCAGAATCCTTAACTCCAAGATCTCTTTTAATTAAAGATTCAGCAAAATCTCCTGCTTGACCAAAAAAACCAGTTATTAAAGCTAAAAAGAAAATGTCAATGCTGGATATATCTGGTAAAAACCCTTGATATTTAAAAATGGTATATATAAAAAAGGATGATGATAGCCCTGCAATACAGCCAACCCATGATTTATTGGGACTAACACGAGGTAAAATTTTCTTTGTACCCCACTTAAGACCAAATACATATGCTGCAGAATCACACATCCAAATAGATAAAATCATACAAATGGTGAAATTTGTATGATGTGCACTATCTAGATTGCGAAGAGCAATAAGGGTTCCAAGCAATAAAGGAACATACATAATACCAAAAATGGTAATTGCTATATTTTTTGTAGGGTATTTAATATTTCTTTTCATTTCAACTAGAAAAACAACAATGATTAGCGTAGTGAAAAATGGTAATATCCCTCCATTAAGACTGTTAGGTAATACGTAATAATATCCAGCTATTAGAAATGTTGAGATATAGCCGATAATATTTAACGGTGATTGGTCTTTAGCTTTTGTTAATCTATAAAATTCATTCATACCAATCATCATTACTAAAAGAACAAAAAAAGCAAATGGCAATCCACCCTGCCATAACAAATAAGTAATGGCAGGAATACCAATGACATTAATAATTGTTCGATTATTTGAAAGTTGATTCATGATAAAGGATGAAAACCGGGGCGAAAATACATCTATTTAGCTCCATTATCAATAATGTATGGACATATTATCTATGAACCAGTTTTATGCTTCATATATTTATTATCACCTATTTCAATCAGCTCTATCTTAACCTTTGTTATACCTTGAACTAGAAAATCAAGTTTTTTTGCTGCACCATACGAGCAGTCTAATATTCTACCTTTTACATATGGCCCTCGATCGTTAATTCGTAAAATTAATGATTTATTATTCTCCAAATTAGTCACTCGAACAATAGTATTTAATGGTAAAGTTTTATGAGCAGCAGTTAGTCCATACATATCATAGACCTCACCATTTGCAGTTAATTTTCCATGAAAATCTGTTCCGTAATAAGAACTAATTCCTGTAATGACTTTAGGAACACGCTTCATTGTTTTTAAAGATTTATTTTTAGTTGTAGTCTTTGAAGAAACTGAGCTACCATAGCGTGGTGAATTCGTACAAGAAAAATAAACTAAAATTAATGTAAAAAATAATATTCTTATCATTTGCCTAATTTAACCTTACCAATAATCTGATTAATTGATTTAATATTATTTTCATCAAGAAAATTATTAATATCTGAGATAATATTATTTCCAACGTTTGGATCTCGATAGTTTGCAGTACCGATTTCAACCGCAAAGGCACCGGCTAACATATATTCAAGCACATCATCAGAGGATTTAATACCACCAATTCCAATAATTGGAATTTTAACAGATTGGTGTATTTTATATACAGAAGCAATCCCAACAGGTTTAATAGCTGGCCCTGATAAACCAGCAAAACCATAATGTATATTACTTTTCATTGATTGAATATTAATACTCATTCCGACCAAAGTATTGATTGCTGATACTGCATCTGCTCCTCCATTTGCAGCTGATTGAGCAATAGCAGAAATATCAGTAACATTTGGGCTTAACTTCATAATTAACAAACGTTCTGTTCGTTTTCTTAATTGTGAAGTTAGTTTTTCAGTAAGTTCGCAATCTACTCCAAACTCCATACCTCCAACCTTAACATTGGGGCAAGATATATTTATTTCATATCCAACAATATTTGAAGATACAGATTCTACTAAATCCATCACCTCACAATATTCTTCCTCACTACTTCCTGCTATATTCATTATTATAGGAATATCCATATTATTATACTTAGGAATCATCTTATTTATATATTCTTCAACTCCAATATTTGCTAGTCCAATTGAATTTAACATTCCAGAAGATGTCTCAACGATTCTAGGAGGGGGATTACCCTCTCTAGGAAGTCTAGTAATAGATTTTGTTACTACAGCTCCAAGATTCCTAATATCTGCTAGCTCAGATACTTCGCTACCATAACCATATGTTCCAGAAGCTACAAAAACTGGATTTTTAAATTCTACTTTTCCTAATTTTATGCTTATTCTAGACAATAATGACCTCTTCGGATTTGTATACAGGTCCATCAATACACACTAACGAATATTTTTCATGATAACTATTTTCACTTTGATTATTATTAGGACGTTCTACAACGCAACCTTGACATATACCAATGCCACAACCCATATAGCTTTCTACACTGATCTTTGCAGGTATTTTTTTATTAATAGCATATTGCTGAACAGCCTTTAACATTGGTTCCGGACCACATGAAAATATTTCTATATTTTCAAAATTATCTAAATATTTATCCATAGCATTAATTACAGTTCCTTTCACTCCTGCAGAACCGTCATCTGTAGATAAATAAATACCATTATCTGGGTCATGTTGTAAAAAATGTTCATCTGCTGAACGCGCACCTAAAATTAAAATAGCATTATTATTTTGACTAAGGTATTCATTATGCATATTTAATATGGGCGCCAAACCAACACCTCCTCCAACCATAACAGGAATAGCATTTTTTTTATCCGAAACAAATGTATTTCCTAATGGACCCAATATATCCAACTTATCACCAGGGACTTTCTCGGACAGGATTCTAGTCATTTCACCAAAAATCTTATAGATAATTGAAATTTCATTATTATTAACAGAAGCAATGCTCATCGGTCTTCTTAAAGGGCTATTCCATGAAGATTGTACTAATATTTGAATAAACTGACCCGCACCTAAATATTGTTTAACAATTGATGGAGCATCAATCTTCATTTTCCATATATTATATGCTATAAGCTTATTATCAGTTATAGTTGAAATTTCAATTTTCAATTAAACTATCCTTTTGCAAATCTGTACTATCATTTAATAAAGATGTATTTACAATTCCTGATGTATCATTAACTACATTTGCTTTAATAGAATCAACTTCTCTTAAAATTGATATTGTATTTTTTAATTCACTAAAACGATTTACAGTAGCTAGCGCCTGTTCGCTATCAGGTTTGTACTTTTGAAGCCAATCATAATAAAAAAGAGCACTATCGGCTTTAGAAAAATAGCGATCATACCTTACAGCAAGATACATTGCTGAACGGGCAGAAACATCGCTTTCTTTATCCTGTAATAAAATTTTTCTAAATATATCCAAAGCTTCTATTGGATTATTATACCATTCTACTTCACCTTTTCTAAATAATTTATTTGATGATCCATCAATATCCGACATATCATACCTCATACGTAAATATTCTGCATATTCAGATCTTGGATATTGATCTAATAATGAGTCCCGTAATGAAATAGCTAAGGCTGAATCACCCTCAATATCAGCAATATATGAAGAAGTAAATAAAGATTTGCTGTATTGAGATGTTTTTGGAAGGCTATCTATAATCATTAAAAAATGTGAAATTGCTGCTTTAGGGCGATTAAAATGAAATGCTTCTAATTCTCCCAAATTGTAATAATGGTTTGCTAAAGCTTCATAATTAACACCACTTTCCATATTCTTTGGTTGAAAACCTAAAGCTGAATCTGTATTGGTGCTGTCATTATTAATTTTATTAAAAGATTCCTTATGTAATTCTAAAATTGATGACTTTGAGTCATTATATGATTTGATTTGCTTTACTCGAAGATTAGCAGTTGGTGTATATTGAGATTTACGATATTCACGTGTTACTTGACTATATTGTTTTTCTGCCTCCTCTAAATCCCAATTTTCATTAATTGCTATTTCTCCAAGCATATAATATGCTTCAGCAGAGGTTTCTGTTCTTGGATAATCTGTAATAATAGATTCTAATCGATTTTTTGCTAGATTATTCTCACCTTTCATCTGATATAGTTGTACTAATTCTATTTCAAGATTTCCATGAATTCTTGTAAAACGATCATCTATAAGAATGGTCTTAATTTCAGACATAACTATATCCCAATTACCCAAAAGACGATTTATTCGAACAATTTGTAGTTTTGCTTCTTCAATCCTCTTTTTAGAAGTTGTATACCTTAAAAGATTTTTATTAGCCTGTAAGGCTAATGCATAATCTTCTTTATCGTATGATAGAAGTGAAATACGATAATATATCTGCCCTCTTTGTTCCGTATCAGTTGTTAGTTCAGCCCCTTTTAGCAAATTATCAAGAGCAGAAGAATCTAAACTTAATTCAAGTTGAATTTCTGCTATTGATAAAAATACTTTAGATTGCTGATCTGGTATTAATTGATCACTTATAATTTCTTTCAAATTTTCGAGTGCAGCCTGAGATTTACCTTGTCTCCATTTTACCATAGATTTCCAGAAAGCACTTTCAAAAAGATATTCTTCACCAAATTCTTCTTCAAATTGTTGAAATGTTGCTTCTGCCAAACGAAATTCTTCTCTATAAAAATGAGACTTTCCAATCAATAAAAGAGCATCTTTTCTATAGTTTGTTTCAGGAAATTCATCTAGTACTCGTTTTGATTTTTCAATAACTTTTGAATAATCATCAATAGCAGATACAGGAATTGATTCTCCTGCTTTTTCTAATCGTATCTTTTCTGCTTTCTTAAAATATTGTTCAGCATTGTAGAACGTATTGAAATATGCACAAGAAAAAGTGCATAATATTATATTTATTATCAGAAAATTTTTGTTTTTCATCTAATTCGTAGAAAAATCCAATGGAAAATTCTAATTACTAAGCGGTAAATACAACCAATTAACTTGTTGAATCAATAATGTTCTCAGAATAATTTGGGACATGCATTTTGTAAAATTATGCGTGACTTACATTATAATTTCATTTGTTTATGCTCAAGAAGTTGATACAGTAAGCTCTGGGTTTGCTGTATACACAGGATTCTTAGATATAAAAGCTGATAGTTTAGGTGTTCCTCTTTTTGTTGATGGTGTTTTTATTGGTGAAACTCCAATAGTAGATCCAATTCCAGTTTTACCAGGCTTTCATGAAGTAAGCTATCTACCCCCTGAAGAAACTGAACGCGTGAGAGATCATATCATGTTTTCAGATGCTGTAAAAAGGATTTATGTCCCACCAGGAGCAGTGAAGCAAGTATTTTTATATTATCAAAATCAATATAGTTATCTAAAAGCTGCAAGAGCAGAGGCTAGAGTAATTAGATATGTTGGAATAGCATTTATAATATTTTTTATGGAATTGATTTGGCTTTCTATATAAATATTAAAAATAAGAGTATTGCTGCTATAAATAATATCTGTAAATTTATATTATGAATGATTTCCACACACCGGACCCTTCATTTAAATTTAGACCTGATTATAAATGGCCTGAAAAAGGCAGTGAAAGAAACTGCCCCCGTTGTGATTCTTCTATGCAATTAAATGAAGATAATCCTGCTTATTTTGGCAAACCCTGGTGGTGTCCAAAATGTCAATTTCAGTTTTCTGAAGAAGAATTAAATAAATAATTTTTATCTATGCTTTGATGATATCTCTATTATCATCAATGATATCATCTACGATCCAACGAACTACAGCAGCATCATCAATAAATCCTAAATTAGGAATACTATCTGGTATATCATCATCTGGATTTACAAAGTATTGCAAAGCAAAAAGAATCTTTTGTTTGAGTTCTTTACTTTGAATCGGATAAGCACATACAAACTGATAAAGTTTTGCTACATCTTGCACTAATTGCAACTGGGCATCATCAAGATCTGGAGAACTTATCAATAATTCTAACTTTTCAGGTATCAACTGCATAATTGAATTTTCGATATTTACATCAATCGCTTCGATTTCTTTCTTATACCGGTCTTTATCTTTTTGTGTAAGTTGTATTTGATTTGGGATTTCCATTGCTGTATAATTTACATAGTAAATTAAATTAATTATTATTTAAATGAATTTAGACAATAAAATAAAATTACTATTAGAAGAGTCAATGGATATTGATTATTTATCAATTCTAAATGATACAGATAAACATTTAAATCATAAAAATTATGATGGAGGTGGTCATTTTAAGCTAGAGATAGTATCTAGCGCTTTTGAAGGATTATCTCTTTTAGAACAACATAAACTTGTTTATAAAGCATTAGAAGGAATGATTAAAAAAGAAATTCACGCATTGGCTTTAAAAACCATATCAACAAGTGATTGGAAAAAGGAATAATTATGACACTTAATAATCTTACACCGTTAGAATTAGTTACACATTTATTTTCATGTTTACAATTCGCAGATAACCAAATTGATTGGGAAGAAAAAGAAGTATGGGCAGACACCTTAAGCGCTCTATTTCCTGATCATACACCGGATCGAGCACAGGAGATTCTACAGTCAGCATATCAAACAATTCTTCCAATGGACAACTTTGAACGAAAAAATCATCTTATTGCTATATGCAAGAAACTTAAGAATCATTATAGTCAAGAGCAGCTTCAAAATGAATTAGCTCCAAAGATCACAGAGCTAATTGATGCTGATGGAATGGTTTTATCTGCAGAAATTGACTCTGCAGCCGTCGCAGCAGAGCAATTAGGAATTACAATTGATATATCTGAAGATTAATTAATAAGAAATATTACTGAATATCATGCCAGTGGCCATGTTCTGGTGACCATACTTTCCCTGGCGGTGCTTGTCCTGGTGGCTGTTGTTTAAGAGCATTATTTGTCGGTAACGAAGTAGGTGGTGGCATGTTAGGGTTTATATCATGCCAATGGCCATGTTCTGGTGACCATACTTTCCCTGGTGGTGCCTGTCCTGGCGGCTGTTGATATCCAGCGGTACCAACTGCACTTGGTGCCATAGGTAATGGTGCTACATTGGTAGCTGTTGTAGAAGAGTTTGAATCAGATAAAATAAAAAAGAAAATCAGGAATATTGCTCCAATTGCTCCAATAACCATCCATTGCTGATTTAATCCTTTATCCAATTTACCATGACAGACTTTATATTTTTTTCCACTGCCACAATCACATGATTCATTTCTATTTTGTTTAGCCATAGACTGCTTCCAAGTAATAATAATAAATATATAAAATAGAACCTACCATATTTATATAGTTATTAATGAAAAAATAGGTATGTTAAAATTTGAATTAATTAATAGTAAGTACAAAAGCTTAATGATTAAAAATGTCCTTTAAATTTATCTGCGGGATATTTTTCATTATTTTTTTTCATTTTTTTCATTAAAGCATCGCTAATATCAATATTATTTGAATTACAAAACGCTAATAAATATATGAGAATATCAGCAACTTCATCTAAAGCGTCTTCTCTTACTTCACCAGCTTTCATAGCTTCTTTTGCTTCATCCAGATCAAGCCATTGAAATAATTCCATTAATTCTGATACTTCGACAGATAATGCCATAGCTAGATTTTTAGGACTATGAAATTGCTTCCAATCGCGTTCATCAACAAAAGACTCTACTACTCTTTTTAAATCTCCAATTTTTGTTTTATTATCATTCATAATTATAATATTACTATGAATTGCCCTTTATAACTAAAGTTCCTTTAAAATCATTACTTGGATTTACCTGAAATATCTCCACATTACTAAAACCCGATTGTTTAAAACAATTAAGCCATTCTTTTTTACTTAGCAAGGTCATTGTAGTATTTAAACTTGCAGGCCATGAATGTGATATTTTGTTTTCCTTATAAAAATCTACACCAACTACGATTGTCCCATTTTTCTTTAACCAAAAATCATAAATATGTTTCAATAATTTTGACGGATTTTCAAAATAATATAAAACTTCCATACTATGTACATAATCGACTTTTTCTTCAGGTTTCCACTTTATAAGATCTGAACAAACATAATTACCAGTTGGATCAATTTTTTTAGCTTTATCAATCATGTTTTTTGATCCGTCAACCCCAACTGAGTAAGAACATAAGGTTTCTAAATTCATTTTTCTTATAACCCAACCATTCCCACAGCCAGCATCAATGAACGAAAATTTCTTACTTGATTTTCTAATAAGCATATCAATCATTGTATTGACTGCTACTGAATGGTTTTTCTCCATCCCCTCATCTTTACCGTTTAAAACCCAGCTATTAAATACTTTTATAGGACTTATCATAATAATATTGTTTGAATAAATAAAATAAAGGCCACTTAATTTATTAATATTATAAAATAATAAATGATCTAATTAACATATACTTATTAAACTATTGTAAAATAGATGAAGCCTTTTGAAATATTCTATCAACAATTTTTCTATATGTTAACGCACTTAGATGCAAACCATCTGATGCTACTAATTCAGGCTGAACCAATCCTAATACTGTAAGATCTGTAATGTCTTCAAAATAGACATTTTCCTGTTCACATATGGAAGACGCGAAATCATTATATTGAGCTATTTCATCTGAGATAGAGTTTGAATTAGAATAGTTTTGTCCAAAAGGTGTATATGAATAATCAGGAATGGAAATTACAATTACACGATTATGATTATTTTTAGCTAAAAGAATTGCAGTTTCTAGCAGATAAGGAAATTCCTCTTCATAAACAGAGAATGGGATTCTTTGATATTGGTTATTAACACCAATTAAAAGAGTTACTAAATCATAATCATTTAATGGGTTAATAGTAGATATTTGATTAATTAAATTGCTTGTAGTCCAACCAGTTTGAGCAATACTTAATAGGCTTATATCTTCATCATAATATTTAAATAATGTATCCGATAATTGTACAGGAAAACTGCATGTTTCACACACGCCCTGACCATATGTGTAACTGTCTCCTAGAGCTAAGTATTTATATTTAATTTCTTCAGAAGCATCATTATCATCACAGGAGTAGAATGTTTGGACAGATATTATAAGTATTAATGAAAATTTAATTCTCTTCATAATCAAAATATTATATCATTGCAGTACTAATTTTTAGAAATAAAAAACCCCATTTTCTAATAAGAAAACAGGGTGAAATATTTGTCGGAGCGGCGAGATTTGAACTCACGACCCCTGCAACCCCATTGCAGTGCGCTACCGGACTGCGCCACGCTCCGAAAGTTTACTTACGTAATAATTCAAGCAAAGTTTCTAGTTCTTGTTTTATTTTTACAAGAGTTTCTTTTTTTGCAGGTTTAGATTGAACAGGTGCTTGTTTTAAAACCTTTTCTTTAGTCTCCACATCATCAGCAACTGATGAAAGTTGAGTTCTAGCCCCTTCAATAGTAAACTTTTTATTATATAATAAATCTTTGATAAATAAAATTAAATCAATATCATTTTGACGATAAGTGCGATTTCCAGCTCGGTTCTTTGGAGGTTTTAATTGTTTAAATTCAGTTTCCCAATAACGCAAGACATAAGCTTTCAGTTCTGTCATCTTACTTACTTCACCTATTGAGTAATATAGTTTTTTAATTTGTTTTGGATCTGAACTCATATCGCAATACTTAAAGTGTTACTTTATATTAATGCATTTAATACATTAAGTCAAAGGAAATATAAAATATTCACTTAAAGTAATTTATTTTAATATGGTGACTGGATAAAGCGATTATGAAATCGAATCCAATCAGGAAGAAATCTTGTAATTGAGTCTATTGGTGGTAAAAATGCAATGCGAAGATGGTTTGTCCCATTTTTCTGACCAAACCCTCCACCATTCACAGTACAGATACCAGTTTCCTCAAGCAGTCGCATACAATAATCAAAATCAGTTATGTCATTAGGCAAAAAATTCATCCTTGGAAAAAGATACATTGCTCCTGTACGACCAAAACATTGCATACCTTCCATCTGTTTAAAACTTTCTTTAATTAATGCTGCTTTTGCTTCTAATTCACTTAATATAGTGTTTTTTTCTTCAATGTATATATCATGCGCTTCGGAGCCTATTTCTGGCGGTTTAACCATCATATATACAATAGCTTGGCCAACTGTATTTGAACATAGACTTACTGAAGCTTGTTTCAATATTAATTCAGATAGACTGACATTTGAATTATTCATAATTGGCATATTTCTTAATTCCATATATCCACCCCTATGACCACACTCTCCTGAGAATCCTTTTGAAATACTGTGAAGACTAAATAATGGAATATCACGTGATCCAATTGCTCTCGACATTGATATAAATAATCCTCCATATAAATTTTCTTGATATACTTCATCTGCAATAATTGATAAATCATATTTTTCTACAAAATTAACTATACCATCTATACTATTCTTATCTAGGATTGAACCTGTGGGATTCCCAGGGTTAATAATAACTATACTCTTTACATTAATTCCTTCTGAGGTTGCCTTTTGATAAGATTCTTCTAAAATATCAGGTGTTAATGCCCAATCTTTTTCCTCATCAGGGTAATATCCTACTTGAACACCTCCACATCTTTTGATAGTTGCTGAGTATAATGGATATTGAGGTATTGGGATCATTATTCCATCATTTGATCCAGTGATCAGTAATTCTAATATTCTTCTTACAGCGTCACTTGCACCATCAGTAAGGAAAATAGAATCCGGATCTGAGGCAATTTCATTTTTATCTCTTGAATCAATAAAAGCAGCAATCTCTTCTCTAATAAAAGCTGGGCCTTTACTTTCAGTATACGCACCCATACCTGTACGGGAATTATGTAGAAATTCTTCACTGTAATCAATAATATCTTTAGAGATAATACTAATTCCACTATCTTTAAATAAATCAGAGTTATTTTTTGCTAACTTAGTAAGATTTCTTTCTCTTTGGATATTGGAAGATTCCAATAAAGCAATAACCTGACGATAAAAAGAAATAGGTTTTTGTTTAAGAGCCTGCGGATTTCCAATATTACAAGCATATATAGTACGCCCTTCTTTTTGTAAATCCATTGCTCTAAGTGGAATTGGACCACGAACAGCATATTCCATATCAACCAGATTTTGATTGACTGGAATATTATGGGTCATATTAATATCCTGCTTTTAGAAGCGTTTTTTCCGATTGGAAGATCTATTATCACGACGACCTCCTCCAAAACGACCACCACGACCTCCACGATTTCCATCACGGTTACGTGGTGGTGGCTCCACATATCCTTCTGGTTTTTCCATCAGGGCTTTACGGCTTAAATCTAATCTACCTTGATCATCTACTTTAATAAGTTTTACACGCATCTTATCACCAGATTTGCATACGTCTTCAACTTTATCTGTTCTTTTCCAATCCATTTCAGATATATGAACTAAACCTTCTTTACCAGGAACGATTTCTACAAACGCACCAAATGTCATTAATCTAGTAACAACTCCATCGAATTCCATACCAACTTCAGGCTCAAGAGTGACTGCTTTCACTATTTCTGCAGCCTCTTCTAGGCGAACCTTATCAACACCTGATATTGTTACCAATCCATCATCATCCACATTAACATCACATTCAGTATCAGCAATAATCTTCTTGATGGTTTTACCACCAGGACCAATAAGACCACCTATCTTATCAGGATTAATACTAAATGAAACAATTTTCGGAGCATAATCAGAAATCTCACTAGGCTCTTTCAAGGCTTCATTCATCTTATCAAGTATATGCAATCTTCCTAACCTAGCCTGTTCTAAAGCCTCTTCTAATAACTCAAATGATATACCTTCAATTTTAAGATCAAGCTGTATAGCTGAAATACCGTCTTTAGTACCTGCAACTTTGAAGTCCATATCTCCTAAATGATCTTCTGCGCCAAGAATATCACTTAAGACTGCATGACGATCACCATCAAGTATTAACCCCATTGCTATTCCTGCAACATGCTCTTTTAAGGGACATCCAGAATCCATCAGAGCTAAAGAACCACCACAGACACTTGCCATAGATGATGATCCATTAGATTCCATAATTTCAGATACGATACGTATCGTATAAGGAAAATCATCATAGTCCGGCATAACTGGCTTTAAAGCACGTTCTGCTAGGTTGCCATGCCCTACCTCGCGTCTGCTAGTAAATCCGACTCGACCTACCTCTCCTACGCAATATGGAGGAAAGTTATAATGAAGATAATAATTCTTTTTATAATCCTCATCCATGCTATCAATTATCTGCTCATCCCTTTTACTTCCCAATGTATTTACAACTAGAGCTTGAGTTTCACCTCTTGTAAATAAAACGGAACCATGAGTCCTAGGTAAAAACGATGGATTAATAGTAATCTCTCTTATATCGGTTGTACTACGACCATCACTCCTCACACCAGTATCTAAAACTCTATCACGAAATGCTTTTTTAAATTTATCACTAATAAGATTGTTAACTTCTTTCTCAGCTTCAGGGAATTTCTCTTCCAAAGCTTCAAAAGTATCTTGATGCAATTGGGAAGTTGCTGATTCTCTTTCAGTTTTATCAGCAATCTGGATAATATCATTAATTTTATCTCCAATAGCATTCTCAATAGCTGAATTCAAATCGTCATTAGTTTTTTCTTCAGGTATATCTCTTTTTGCTGGGCTTACTTCCTTTGCAAGCTCCTCTTGCAAACCTATAATCTTCTTAATATCATTGTGAGCAAACTTTAAAGCATCTACAAAAACATCCTCTGGAATTAAGTCTGCTTCACCTTCAACCATTACTATAGTATCTTTATTACCTGACACCACTAATTCCATTGATGATTCTTCCATTTGCTCTTTAGTTGGATTCACGATGAAATCCTTATCAACTTTAGCCAACCTGACTGTGGCTATAGGGCCATTCCAAGGAATATTTGATACCATTAATGCAGCGGAAGCTCCAACACCAGCAAGTACATCTGCTGGATTTTCTCCATCAGTAGTTAAAACTGTAATAATTACTTGAGTTTCATATTTGAAAGATTTTGGAAATAAGGGCCTTATTGGCCTATCTGTTAATCGAGAAGTAAGTATTTCTCTTTCGGAAGGTCTTGCCTCACGCTTAAAAAACCCTCCTGGAATTTTTCCTCCGGCATAATGTCTTTCACGATATTCAACCTGAAGCGGGAAAAAATCAATATCTTCACGCATTTCTTTCGCAGCATTTACTGCTACAATTAGCGTTGTTTCTCCATATGAGACCATTACGGATCCTGCAGATTGTTTTGCTACTTGACCAGTACTTATTTTTAAAGTCTTACCATTAATTTCTATTTCTTTATTTATCATATTATTTATTTACTATCCTCTTATCTTCAATTCATTTACCACTTTCTCATATTTTTCCAGATCTTTTCTACGTAAATATTTCATCAGTCTTTTTCTCTGGCCAACAAGCATTACTAATCCTCGACGAGAATGGTTATCTTTTTTATTATTATTAACATGTTCTGTCAGCTGTCTGATTCTACTTGTTAACAAAGCAATCTGTACAGATGAAGAACCTGTATCAGTATTATTTTCTCCAAACTTGGATACAATACTTTCTTTTTCTTCTTTTTTTAAAGGCATGTTTCTCCTTTATTCATATTTCTTTTTCAATTCTAAACAATATTTCCTATCCTGATGCAATTGTTGCACTAATTGATCAGGATTATCAAATTTCTTTTCATCACGGATTCTTTCTAGGAATTCTATGTATATCTCACGATTATAGATATCGTCCAGGCTAGATGTAAAAAAATTAATTTCCATTACCAACTCTCTCTCATTAAACGTTGGACGCGTCCCGAAGTTACACATTCCTACTATAAAATCATCATTAACTCTTCCTCTAGCCAAATATACACCAGTTTTAGGCATTAATTGATTTTTTTCAATAGCAACAATGTTAGCAGTAGGAAATTCTAAATCCTTACCTCTTCCCGATCCATGTACAACTTTTGCATAAAATCCATAAACCCAACCTAATTCAAAGGACGCCCTTCTTACAAAACCATTTGATATCAAATCACGAATATGAGTACTGGATAAAACAACTTTGTCATCTGCAACAGCATTTATAATATCTATATTGATACCTCGCCTGTTTGCATATTCTTGCAAAAATTCTGGTGAACCTTCTCTTTTATATCCAAAATGGTGATCATAACCTATTACAATACCTGAAGGAGAAAAATATTCCATAATCACATTGTCCATAAAGTTTTCTGCTGTCATATGGGAGAATTCTTTAGTAAACGGTATTACAAGAAGTATATCGATACCAAGTTTTTCCAGTAAAAATATCTTTTGTTTCATAGATATAATCAAAGATAGCTTTTTATTATTATCAAGAACATGCCTTGGATGCGGATCAAAAGTAATCAATGCCGATTTCTTACTTTTAGCAGCTGCAGTTGTTGTAAGTGTCTTTATAATATCCTGGTGACCTCTATGCAGCCCATCATAAGAACCAATTGTTAAGACACAATCATCACAATTTTTAATTTTCTCTATTTCTGTAAATATATTCATTAAGAACTAATCTCTTCTATTAGTTTTGAATCAGTAATATTATACGATCCCACACTTATTCTTTTTAAAGAAGATAAGTAGCCTGTCGTACCTAACTTTTTTGCAATATCAAGACCCAAAACTCTTATATATGTACCTTTGGAACATGTTACTTCGAATGTAATTGTGGGTAATTTGAATTTTAACAAATGAATTTGATAAATATTAATTTCAACTGGGTCACGCTTAACAACCTTATTCTGGCGTGCGAGCTTGTATAAACGTACTCCGTTAATTTTTTTTGCGGAGAACATAGGAGGTGTTTGTTTATTATTTCCAATAAATGTAGACAAAACATCCTCAACCATTTCTTGAGATAATTCTGGTATTTTTTCTTTTGAAGTAATTTTTCCATCACAATCATGAGTATCGGTTTCTATTCCTAATGTTAAATCTGCTACATAAGATTTATTTGATAAGGCAATATTAGATAATTTTTTTGTATCCGGCCCGGTTCCCAGTATCAATACTCCTGTAGCAAAAGGGTCAAGCGTACCTGCGTGACCAACCTTTTTTTCATTAATAATACCACGAACTTTCTTAACAACATCAAAAGATGTCCAACCTGCAGGTTTATTGATATTAATAATCATTTATCCTCAGATTTCATTTCCTTAATTAGCTTATTAATTTCTTCAGTAAACTTGTGAGATTCATCTATATAAAATTTTAATTCGGGTGTATTTTTTGTATTAAGTTGCGATCCTAAATATTTTCGAAACGCCTTACGCAGTTTATTCATTTCTTTTTCTATAGATTCACTTTTTATTTTTGGATTAAGAACGCTATAAAATACTTTAGCATTACGTAAATCATTAGAAATATCAACGGATGTAAAAGTTACAAAACCAATATGATCTAAACTGATGTATTTGAGAGCTATATCTCCAAGAATTGATTTTATTTGCTGACCAACTCTATCAGTACGTTTGAACGGGAGTTGCTGATGCATAATTATAATTCAAGAGTTCTCTTTATTGATTGAATTTCAAAAGTAACAATTATATCGTCTTCTTTAAATTTTCCAG
>Ga0208261_1000253_pt1 | contig 22292 bp, 22 predicted proteins | sample Knorr_S7_td_DCM__FD_185595 | JGI IMG/M metagenome (GOLD analysis project Ga0208261, IMG submission 185595) | Marine microbial communities from Southern Atlantic Ocean transect - Knorr_S7_td_DCM_ad_131m_LV_B (SPAdes) (version 3) | ecosystem: Environmental > Aquatic > Marine > Oceanic | place...
TAAGTGGCAAGTCCGCATATGTTTCATTAAGTTGCTGAAGTAATTTCGGAGAAATTGTTAATAAGTCGCATCCGGCAAGCTCGATTATTTCCTCTATATTTCTAAAGCTGGCTCCCATAACCTCTGTCTTATAACCATTTGACTTAAAGTAATTAAAAATTTTAGTAACGGAAACAACACCAGGATCTTCAATTGCTGGGTAAGAATCTCTTCCAGTAGCAGCTTTATACCAATCTAAAATTCTCCCAACAAAGGGAGAAATAAGAGTTACACCCGCATCAGCGCAAGCAACAGCTTGATAAAAATTAAATAATAAAGTTAAGTTGCAATGAATATTCTCTTTTTCTAACACCTCCGCAGCTTTTATACCTTCCCAGGTAGAAGCAATTTTTATTAATACACGATCGTTAGAGATTCCAGCTTTATTATATTTAGCAATTAATTTTCTAGCTTTTAGTATAGTAGCTTCAGTATCAAAACTAAGTCTTGCATCAACTTCTGTTGAAACACGCCCAGGAATAAGTTTCAAAATTTCTTTTCCAAAGACAACACATAGTTCATCTAACGCTTCTTTTACTACATCATCATAGGAGGCATTGCCGCCCAACATTTCTCTCGAAGTAGTAAGTGCTTTATCAATCAAGCTTTGATAAGCAGGTATTTGTGCTGCCGCCAGAATTAAAGAAGGATTTGTTGTAGCGTCTCTGGGATGAAATTTTTTAATCGCTTCAAGATCACCAGTATCAGCCACCACCACAGTCATTGATGATAACTGTTTAAGAAGGGAATCCATAATAAAAACGTCTTTCATATGTCATAGACTAGCTATATTTTTTATAGATTTCACCCCTTAATTTGTACTTTTGGGAAAACTTAGCCATCTCTTAGCTTTTGATAGCTAAATGTTCTTTTTTATCAATGCTTGGAGGGATTTTTTCTATCACAAGCAAAGTCTCAATAATTCTTTTTGCAACTGGGAGAGCCACAGTAGATCCATAAGCATTTGGCTTTTGGGGTTCATCAATAACTGCCAAAACAACATAACGAGGATTATCGATAGGAAGACTTGCGACAAAACTACAAATTTTAGAACTATAATTAAAACCATCCTGTGATTTTTGTGCCGTTCCTGTTTTCCCTCCAATTCGATAACCAGGAACATTTACCTCTATACCACTTTCATCATAAAAAGACACAACTGTTTCCATCCATCCAAGAACAGTATTTGTTACTTCTGGAGATAAAATCTGCCTAGATTCAGGCGGAGTATTGAAATACGCCTCATAATCACCTTTGAGTCCTTTAGTGATATGAGGCGTCACAAGTTTGCCTCCATTAGCAATCAAAGCATGCAATTGGGCTAGTTTAAGAGGTGTAATAGAAAAACCTTGGCCAAAGGAAGCTACTGCAGGTTCTATCGGTTGATTTACAAAAATCTGCTTTGATTTTATTTGGCCGCCGACTGCTCCTGGAAGATCAGTTTCTGGGATTTCATCTATACCTAATCGCCTTAACCATTGCCAGTAATTATTTGCATTCAATTTCTTCATAATCTTAACCATCCCTACATTGCTAGAGACTTGTAATACCTCAGGGAAAGTTAGTATTCCATTAGGCTTTCGATCCCAATTCGATAGAGGCCATCCTCCAACCGTAATCAGGCCATCATCATTTACTTCTCCATTGGGGGTTATAACTCCCTCTTCCAGTGCTAATGCCAAATTAATTGGCTTAAAGGTAGAACCAGGTTCAAATAATTCTTGCACAGACCACTCTTTAAAAAGAGATGGTGAATAATCCCAATACTTATTAGGATCATAAGTTGGGGTTGAGGCCAATGCCAGAAGTTCTCCCGTATCAATGTCCATTACGATTACCACACCTTTTTTTGCATTCCATTCCTTCACTTGCTTACTTATTTCTTTAATGGCTACTTCTTGGAGCCTTACATCTAATGTTAGTTGTAGATTTAATTGATCCTCATCAAATACCCCACGCTGAACACCTATGGGTAAAGGTGTTCCATCAGCTCCTCTTCTAATTGCACTTGCTTTCTCAAGACGTTTAAGATCGCTATCTAAACTTAATTCCAGTCCGGCCTGAGGCCTTCTATCTAAATCCAGAAAACCAACTACATTTGCAAAAAGTGACCCATGAGGATAAAGCCTTTGAGGATAGACCTCCAAATCGATACCGCTTATTCCAAGTTTCTTAATTGCATTAGCCTTCTCTTGTGTTAATCCTTCTGCAAGTTTTACCCCTGAAGAATAATTACCTAATTTGTTTAAAATCTCATCAACACTTTTAGATAGTGGAATAGAAAGAAGTTTTGCCACTTCAACTGGTTTACGCACTGTCCCATATGAATCTCCAGGAAAATGAAAATATCTAGGATGAGCCCAAACCTTAAAACGTTTCTCATCTATTGCGACAAGCTTTCCATTTCTATCAAAAATAGATCGACGTGTGCCTAAAGGAACCTTTTTGTCTGTTTGAACCTCGCGTGCTAGTGATCTTAATTGATCAGACTGAAATAATTGAAGCCAACCTACTCTTAAAAAAAGGGTCCCAAGTCCAAGGCATAATAAAACAAAGACAATTCTAAGCCTAGACTGAGATAGTGGAGAAAGAGTTTTGACCTTAAAAGTCTTTCTACTTTTTCTAGAGTTAATACTTCTCATGGAAATTATTAATAACCTGACTTAACTGGAGAAGAAGATATTTTCTCAAATAACCTACTTTTAAATGTTTGATCAGATAATTTTTTAGTTTCTTCTGGTTTTGGTCTATCCACATATAGAAGATCTTCCGCTTTAGTAGGAACTAAATATCTAGACAAATTTTGATTTTTCAATAGGTAACCTTCAATAATTGAAGTTGATTCCAATATCCTTCGGTTCAAGTCTCTAGTGGATTCAAGTTTAGTAAAAGACTTAGTCCATAAATATTGAGAGTGCAGAGCTATGGATGACACTATCGCCACTGTTGTGAGTATGCCTATCAATGCGCCATCTAAAGCGATATGAAAAGCAGCTTGAATTGGAAATTTTCGTTGAACCTGTTTTGATGAAAAAACACCGTTTAACAACCCCTTTGGCAACTTCTTTTTTTGAAATTGTCCTACTTTTTGTTTATATAGAGTGCGACTAACCAAATCAAAAGTCAAAAGCAATTCAAGTCAAACACCTTGATCAAGTAACTGCAAGAGATGGAATACTGATGTTTTTTTTATTTAATATCAAGCTACTAATAATAAGCTAAGAAAAGTGACGCCATTCCAAAGAGAATGCATAAGAGCACAAGGGAATAACCTTCCTGAGCTCAATCTCATTAAGCCAAGACCAATTCCTAAAACAAATAAAGGAGGTAATTCTCCTACACTTAAATGAGCCAAAGCAAAGATCAAGGCACTTAATAAAACTCCGGAGATTTTGCCAACTTTGGATACTAATACAGGCAGAAGAATACCTCTAAAAACTAACTCTTCAAAAACAGGCGCCAAAAAAACAGTTGTAATCAAAAGCAAAAACAATGGGAAAAATTCATCACTGCCTAAAACAAGTTCCAACAAAGGATTACTTCCACCCTGGTCACCGATAATCTCATTCATTAACCACCCAATAAGCAGCACCAAAGGCATAATCATTAACCACCCACTTATAGATTTAAAAACTCCTTCTTGAATAGGTTTGATTTTCCATTGCAACCATCCTCCATCAATTTCTGGAAGTGTTAGACCCTTTAATTGATATCTAATAATAAATAAAGGAGCTATTGTCATTGAACAGTAACCAATTAATACTCTTATGGACTGTTTTAATGGAGAGGATAAATTATTAAATAATAAATCAGTTATTGGTATTATTAGCGCTGGGAAAACAACTTCACCAATAACAACGAAGCCGCCACAGACAAGTATAGTCATATCTATTAGTGATAAAGGAGGAGCTATTATCTCTGGCCATTGAGTATTTTTATTTCTTAAGAAAATAAAAGCATACCTAATTAGCAATATAATCCCTATAAAGGAAGCAAAAAATGGTAGCAATTGTGAAGTTAAAAGTCTTATAGAAATTCGTGAATTATAGTTTTGATTAATACACTTTTCATTCGGGTACCCCAGAGAGGAGCATGAAATTTGATAGAGCAAAGGATCTAATTTAATCTCATTAAATTCAGGAAATTTATTTATTTCATTACCTTTTTTTGTATCTAACGTATAGCTTCTAACCTTTTCAAAATTTTTATCCTTAAAATCTTTTTTCAATATTAATTTTTGCTCATCCTCAGACTCTTCCAGAACTCCTAATAACAGTCTCTGCCTATCCTCAAGTTTTTCCAAAGGAATCTTTTTAAGAGCTTGATATAGCTTTTCTTGAGGTTCTGAACCTAAAAATACATCTTTTATTGTTTCAGGCAAAGATGAAGAAGCTGAAACTGCCATCTCAGTTTGCATCAATGAAATCTTTGGAGCGACTGAAGGTCGCTCAAAGCTTTCTTGCAAACCTTGTCGCCATATCAGAACAGTTAAAAGCAATGAAAATAGCGCAATAGCCCATTTCCATCCAGTTTTGGCTTGTCTCATAAAATCAACTTGTTAAGACTCACATGGAGAAAGACTTCTATCTTTACTAAAAGAACATTAGATTGCCCTCATGGCTAATACCATAATTATCTAGAAGACACTTTATTTAATGACATTGCGTCTAATTTTTGTCCGTCATGGATTAAGTAGTTTTAACCAGGAAGGACGTATTCAAGGAAGAAACGACCTTTCAATATTAACTAAAGAAGGACAATTACAAGCTGAAGCTGCTGGAAAGACAATCTCTTCTATTCCTATAGATGCAATTTATAGTTCCCCTTTGCAAAGAGCCTCAGAAACCACAAAAATTATTATCGATCAACATCAAAGTAACCTTCAAGCAACTTATACAGATGAGCTGCTAGAGGTTGACCTTGGGCCTTGGAGTGGTTTAACAAAAAATGAAATAAAAAATCACTTCCCAGATGAGCTTGCTATTTGGCAAGAAAAGCCAAAAGAACTAACCATTAATAGAGATGATGGTACAAAATTTCAACCAATTAAAGAACTCTTATATCAAGCTGAAAATTTCTTAAAAAACTTATTTAATGCACATTCAGGCTCTAATAAAACTATTTTGATAGTTGCCCATAATGCAATTCTTAGATGCTTGATACTGAAATTAATTAATGAGCCATCAAAAGGATTTAGAAGGTTGAAGTTAGACAATACCTCAATCTCAATTTGTAATATTGCTTTTAATAATTGGGAAGATAGACAAGTACAAATTCAATGTCTCAATAATATCGCTCATTTACACCCTAGTATCCCAAAAAAAAGTAGTAAAAAAAGAATTATTTTAGTCAGGCATGGTGAAACAGATTGGAATAAACAGGGAAGATTCCAAGGACAAATTGATATCCCCTTAAATAAGAATGGTAAATCCCAAGCCAAGGCCGCAAGTGAATTTTTAAAAAATAATATTATACAAAAAGCTTTTAGTAGTTCTCTATCAAGGCCAAAAGAAACAGCTCAAATAATTCTAAACGAACATCCGGGTATCGAAATTTCTCTAAAAGATAACCTCATAGAAATCGGTCACGGTGAATGGGAAGGGAAATTGGAATCTGAGATCAAGTCAGACTGGCCAGATCTTCTTAAAACATGGAAGATCTCTCCTGAAAAAGTTCAAATGCCAAAGGGAGAAAACATAACAGAAGTGTCTACGAGATCCATTACCGGCTGGAATGAGATATGCAAAGATCTAAAAAATGAGGAAACCGCATTGGTTGTCGCTCATGATGCAGTTAACAAAACTATTCTTTGTCATCTTTTAGGGTTAACGCCATCAAAAATTTGGATGATAAAGCAAGGTAATGGTGGCATTACAGTCATTGATCTCTCAGAGGAAGAAGGCCAACCAGATCAAATCACCTGTCTAAATATCACTTCACACTTGGGAGGGATTATCGACTCAACCGCTGCCGGAGCACTTTAATTTAATGACTAGTAGTTATTTCTTTGAAAATATTCAGGTCCTTGAAAAGGCTGGATCATCTTTAAAGAGAGAACATGTTCTAATCAAAGATGGTGTAATAAAAGCATTTGGTAGAAAGGCTCTTCAAAATGCAGAACTTTTAGGAATCAAGCCTAAAAAAGCTAAAAACATGCTTTTAGCCCCTTGTCTTGTTGATCCTCATTCATTTTTGGAATCTCCCTTTAATGGTAAAGAAGAGACTATCTATACACTTATAGAAAAAGCAACATTTTCTGGATATGGACAATTAGGTATCCTGCCTAGAGGTGATTTATGGAAAGATCAAATAGAGTCAATTATTTCTTTAAAGGCTATAAAAAGTGAGGTTTTAATACACTTATGGGGAGGTTTTAGCCTGAGCGGGAAGGGAATTAATCTTTCGAAACATGCTGAGCTACTAAAAAGTGGAGCCGTTGGCTTAAGTGATGACGATTTCATGCCTCCTATAGAGCTTCTTAAGCAAGGTTTTGCCCTTGGAGAAATGAAAAAATCCCCTGTACTAATTGCACCAAGAGATAAATCACTACAAGCAGGAGGAATGTCTAGGCAAAGTGTAGAGACTCTTAGAGCAGGCTGGTCTCTTGATCCTGTTGAAAGCGAAATCATCCCTCTGATCCAATTACTTGAGCTTCATAAGCAATACCCTGAAATTGCACTAAGGTTAATGAATATTTCAACAGCTGAGGGCGTTTCAATACTTAAAAATGCGTCCTCTAAGCCAATGGCAACTATCTTTTGGTGGCATTTAGTTAATGACAACTCAAGTCTTTCTCCTTTTGATATTGGATGGAGCGTAACGCCTTCATTAGGATCTCCCATAGATAGAGTCTCACTCATAGAAGGTTTAGAGGATAATGTTTTAGCAGCAATATCTGTTCACTCCACTCCCACAGATGACTTCGAGACCAAGCTACCTGCAAATAAAAGGAAAAAGGGGATCAGTTGTTATAATATTGTTCTACCTTTGCTCTGGGATCAACTAGTGAGGAAGTCAGGGTGGAAAGTGGAGAAATTATGGGAAAAAATTAGTTTTGGTCCATCTAAATTCTTGAACCAAGCCGAGGAAAAATTAAGTTTAAATAGTAACCGTTGGTTATTATTTGATCCCGACAAAGAATGGTACCAATCTAATCAAGAAAAACATTTAACTACAGCAACTAATCAACCGCTCAAAGACAAAAAAATATTTGGGAAAGTTATAGATTGTGGGCTTATTAATCAAGTTTACCAAAACGACTAAAAGGCCAAAAACGCCAGGTTGCTTTGCCAATTATTTCTTTTTGGGGCAAGAACCCACCTGCTGGCCAAAAACGACTATCCCAACTATTAGCTCGATTATCGCCCAAAACGAACACCTGTCCTTTTGGAACAGTTGTAGTCAAAGGACGACATAGACTAAATTTAGGTTTATCTGGACAAAAGTAATCGACATATGGTTCGTTAATTGATCTACCATTCAAAACAATCTCTCCCTTACCATTAATCAAAAGATGGTCTCCTCCTACGGCTACTACTCTTTTGATATAAGCATCACAAGCACGGTCTGATAAAGTAGGTATCCAAGAAATCAATGGAAAAGTTATTAATGAGCATTTAAATTTAGAAGGAAGTTGTTTTTTTCTATCAGCTATCAATTTTTCATCAAAGGAATATGGTGAGTTAAAAACTACAATTTCTCCACGGGAAGGAGACCGTTTACGGAAAGAAAGTTTTTCAACAATGAGTCGATCATTTACTTTCAATCCTGGCAGCATCGAGCCCGAGGGTATATATCTAGCTTCTGCTATAAAATGACGAATACCTACATATAAAAGAACAGTTAAAGAAAGAGGTCCCCACGTATCAAAGAAAGAGTACCACCAACTATTTTTAGTTTCTTTACTTGAGTCTGAATGATTTTTCTGCACTTGTTTCTCAACAATAAATGTATAGTTTACTTTATTTGTAAAGACTACTCATTTTAAGTCAATGTCAGCCCTCATGTGAATTTCAAAGTAATTTTTCAGCCCACTTTTCTTCTTTAAATCCAACTAAAAAGCATTTACTAGACTTATACAAAAAAGGTCTCTTTATCAATCTAGGTTCCATACAAAGTTGCTCAAACAATTCTTTATCAGTCATTTTCTTGATAACATCCGAACCAATAGAACGATACATAACCCCACTTGTGTTTAAAAGATATTTTCTATCCCCATACAACTCACTAGCTGAGATAAGCATTTCCTTAGACGGGGGGGATTTTAAAAGATCAATTAATTCAAAGGCAATATCATTATTTTCAAGCCACTTAATCGCTCTGCGACATGTTGAACATGAAGAGTAACTAAATAATTTCAAGTTTTAAAAGCATAGAAACATTTATTTTATCCAAAAAAGTAAGCTTAAATTAGTTATTTTCGTTTCATATCAGAATGATATGCCTCTATGCAACTTTTTAATAATTCATCAACAGCTTCATAGTCTCTCCATCCGTCTATCACGATTACCCTCCCTTCCAAGCTTTTGTAGGTTCTAAAAAACTCAGCCACATCCTCTAATTGGTTCTGTGCTATTTGCTTAATAGTATTAATTTCTCTTTGTCTTGGATCTGCAGTAGGTACACATAGAAGTTTGCCATCGTAAGCCCCTGAATCATGCATATCAAGAACTCCTATAGGTCTTGCCTTAATCAAGCAACCTGCAAAAGTAGGTTCTTCCATAACAACCATTGCATCAAGCGGCGCCCCATCCTCAGCAAGAGTATTTGGAATAAATCCATAATCAAATGGATATCTCACTGAAGAATGCAAAACCCTATCAAGAGCCATAATTCCTGCAGAGCTGAAATATTCGTATTTATTTCTACTGCCAGCAGGAATCTCAACAACTAGATTTACTAATCCAGGAGATGGTGAAGGAGGAAGATCACTCAGGTCCATTTTGATTTATTGAAGTCGATAAGCTTTTTGTTGTTTCTGGGCTTTCAGTAATGACAGCTAATAATGGTACACCAAGCATTACAAATACTATTGCCAAACCAATTAATGAAGTTGAGGTACTATTAAAACTGTAAGGATCTTCATCATCAGAAGAGACTTGATCTTTTTCTTTGTCAAGCAAAGCAGAGTCAAACTCAGAAGATTGCTTCTTAATTAAATGTGGTTCTAAATCCATGTAGAGCTTGGAATAGATAAACCTTTAGTAAAATTTGTAAAAATCAATTAGAAAAATAAAATAATTTAAAATTATATAGATATTATCTCACATTTATGAATAACTAAGCAGCCTCTCTATCAGTATCTTGTAAATGATTAGGAATAGATTGATCCTTATCAGATTGTTCATCAAGTTTATTTCTTATGATTATCAATTCATCAAGTATTGCACTTAAAATCTTCTGAGTTTCGGAAGATGGCGAATTAAGTATCTCTACAGTTACTTCCTTAATTCTGAGTATATCTTTTGCAAATCTTGCAACTTCATTGGGATGAAAAAGTAATTGATCTTTTTGATCACTTCTAAATTCAGTGTTTAGTTTTCTAGGGTTGAAAGGGGGATTAAGATTTCTTGTGTCAGTGTTTGTATACCTGTATACGGAAGCTCTAGATCTATTTAATGTTTTCTGAACTTCGTCAATAGTCAACAATGAATCACTTGAGTTAGAAGCTGTATTCAACCCTTTATCTAAAAACTCCTCTGATCTTCCATTTGTTCCTGAATTCACTGACCCGTTAAACATTGCTAAAGAAAGCTTCTAGGAAAACATGTGGAAGAAATTAGCAGAATAATCTAATTTAGACCATGTACAATTGGACACTTTAAAAAAACAACATGATTCCCGCACAAACAATATAGATATTCTTATGGCCAACACTCAAAGGACTAATCTCATAAATATTTAAATTTTAGGCTTATGCGCGTCTCCCGCCTAATGCTGAACACTCTTAGAGACGTCCCTGCGGAAGCCGATATAATTTCACATCAGTTACTGGTAAGAGGTGGTTACATTAAGCGCCTAACCGGAGGTATTTATGCATATATGCCATTACTTTGGAAGGTTCTAAAAAAAATAACCTCAATAGTTGAAGAAGAGTTATCAACAAAAGGTTGCCTGCAAACTCTTCTCCCTCAACTTCAGCCTTCAGAAATATGGGAAAGAAGTGGGAGGTGGAAATCATATACACAGGGAGAAGGTATTATGTTTAGTCTTAAAGATAGACAAGGTAAAGAACTAGGACTGGGACCAACTCATGAAGAAGTAATTACGCAAATAATTTCTCAAACTATTCACTCCTACAAACAATTACCGATAAATATATTCCAAATTCAAACAAAATTTAGAGATGAAATAAGGCCAAGATTTGGGTTAATGAGAAGTAGAGAATTCATCATGAAGGATGCTTATTCCTTTCATGCAAATGAGAATGATCTTCAATCAACTTATTCAGACATGAGAAATGCCTATCAAAATATATTTACAAAATGTGGGCTAGATTTTGTTTGTGTCGACGCAGATAGTGGAGCTATTGGGGGTGCAGCATCTCAAGAATTCATGGTAACAGCTGAGTCTGGAGAGGACTTAATTTTAATAAGTTCTGATGGCAAGTATGGGGCTAATCAAGAAAAAGCTGTTTCCATTATTGAAGAAGGAAAATTATTAGAACCTAATAAACCATCGATAATTAAGACTCCTAATCAAAAAACCATAGATGAATTATGTAATTACAATGATTTCCACCCAAGTCAAATTGTAAAAGTATTAGCTTATCTAGCAACGTGTGATGATAATAAAAAATACCCAGTTCTAGTAAGTATTCGGGGGGATCAAGAAATAAATGATATTAAACTTTCAAATAAAATATCTCAAGAATTAAAGCAAAATGTACTTGATATTAGAATTATTTCTAATGAAGATATGCAAAAGCAAGGCATTACTAATATTCCATTTGGTTTTATAGGTCCTGATCTTAGCGATAATTTACTTGCACAATCAAAAGTATGGGAAAAAAAATTCATAAGAATCGCTGACAATTCTGCAAAAGATCTTAAAAGTTTTATATGTGGAAACAATATTAAGGATGAGCATAAAATATTTTATAATTGGAATCTAATTAATACTGTGCAACTGATATGTGATATTAGAAAAGCCAAACCAGGAGACAGGTGTATTCATGATAAAACACAAAAGCTTCAAGAATGTAGAGGGATAGAAATAGGGCATATATTTCAATTAGGGACTAAGTATTCTAAATCATTAAATGCTACTTTTACCAATGAAAAAGGTATTGAAGACCACTTCTGGATGGGGTGCTATGGAATTGGTATTTCCAGATTAGCTCAAGCAGCAGTAGAACAAAATCATGATGATTTAGGTATTATCTGGCCGACATCAATTGCACCTTTTACAGTAATAATTATCATTGCCAATATAAAGAATAATGATCAAAAATGTTTAGCTGTAGATATCTATCAAAAATTAATACAAGATCGAGTTGATGTTCTTCTTGACGATCGGGATGAGAGGGCTGGGATAAAGTTTAAAGATGCAGACCTTATTGGAATCCCATGGAGAATTGTTGCTGGGCGAGAAGCTAGTTCGGGACTGGTTGAATTACATAATAGAAAAACAAAAACTACAGAGTTGTTAGATCTGAACTCCGTTTTAAAAAAACTTTCTGAAGAATTTAATACTGAAAAACTATAAATTGAGCCCAAAGGACTCTAGAGTCTTACGTAACTGCAAAAAACAAATGATTTCTGCCTTTCATCACCTCTCCATCAGGTTGGTGAGGGCAGCTTTGGCTATATGCCTTGGCTTCTGCCTCATATTCTTCCAATTCGCTTCAGAAGTGAATGCAGCCAAAACACTAATGACTGGAGATTTTGCGAAAGACACTATTGCAGTCTCATCAACTTTAAAAGAGACCATAACTTTACCTAAAGAAGACAAAGGACTATCTGAAGCAGAAAAAGAAGCTGTTTTTCTAATAAGTGATTACATTTCAAGATATAGGAATCGATCTCAAGTAAACACTTCCACGACCTTTACAACAATGCAGACCGCATTAAATGCTTTATCAGGTCATTACAAGACTTTTGCAAACAGACCAGTTCCTGAGAATCTCAAAGAGAGGTTAAATAAAGAATTATCTAAAGCAGAGAAATTGGCAGTTAGGGATAGTTAAAGATAATCTTTAATTCATTTCTTTGACTCAGGGTAGGGCTATCTGCAAATCTTATTTCTTCTAAAGTAAATCGGTTTCGAGCCGAATTTTCTTCCTTGGCAAATGTTGTAGTTATAGGCGCTCAATGGGGTGATGAAGGTAAAGGCAAAATCACCGATTTGCTCAGTCGCTCCGCAGATGTAGTTGTTCGCTATCAAGGTGGGGTTAATGCCGGTCATACAATTGTTGTAGAGGACAAAGTTCTCAAATTACATTTAATCCCCTCAGGGATTTTGTATCCAGATACGATTTGTCTTATTGGGTCAGGAACAGTTGTTGATCCGAAAGTAATGATTAAAGAAATAAAAATGCTTGAAGATAACGATATTGATATTTCAGGCTTAAAGCTTGCTTCAACTGCTCATGTAACGATGCCGTATCACAGGCTTCTTGATTTGGCTATGGAGCAAAAGCGAGGTGACCAAAAAATCGGTACTACTGGTAGGGGAATTGGTCCAACATATGCTGACAAATCTCAAAGAAATGGGATTCGAATAATTGATCTGATGAGCAGGGAAAAGCTTCAAGAAAGATTACAGGTCCCTTTATCAGAGAAAAACGGACTACTCCAAAAGATTTATGGAATCGAGCCATTAATTATTGATGAAATAATAGAAGAATATCTTGATTACGGAAAACAGCTCAAAAAACATATTGTTGACTGCAACCGAACAATTCATCAAGCAGCCAGAAAAAAGAAGAACATCTTATTTGAGGGAGCTCAAGGGACTCTTTTAGATCTTGATCACGGAACCTACCCTTATGTAACCTCCTCTAATCCAGTGTCAGGTGGGGCCTGCATTGGTGCAGGAGTAGGTCCTACCCTTATAGACAGGGTTATCGGGGTTGCTAAAGCCTATACGACTAGAGTTGGAGAAGGACCCTTCCCGACTGAATTGCACGGGAGTATTAATGATCAACTTTGTGATAGAGGTGGTGAATTTGGAACGACTACTGGACGAAGAAGGAGATGTGGCTGGTTTGATGGAGTAATTGGAAAATACGCAGTTGAGGTAAATGGATTGGATTGCCTTGCTATTACTAAATTAGACGTTTTAGATGAACTAGAAGAAATTGATATATGTGTGGCTTATGAATTAAATGGTAAAAGAATTGATTATTTCCCAACTAGTGTTGAAGATTTTGAAAAATGTAATCCGATTTTTAAAAAGCTACCTGGCTGGAGATGCTCTACAGAAAATTGTCGTCGTCTAGAAGATCTTCCACCTGCAGCAATGAGTTACTTGAGATTCCTAGCTGAGCTCATGGAAGTACCCATAGCAATAGTTTCCCTAGGAGCTAATAGAGATCAAACAATTGTTATTGAAGATCCTATTCACGGACCAAAAAGAGCTCTTTTGAATTCTTAAAAAACAAACAATTGTTCTTTTATGATTTTTTAAACAAACTTGATGACTAATAAGACAAACGCCGCTTCACTAGACATAGTAGGTATTGGGAATGCAATTGTAGACGTATTAACAACAACAGATGATTCCTTTCTAAAGAAGCTATCTTTCGACAAAGGTTCAATGACCTTGATTGATGAAAACAAAGCTAAAGAACTTTATGAAATGACTACTAACAGAATTCAAAAGTCAGGAGGTTCTGTTGCCAATTCATTAGCATGTGTTGCACAGCTAGGTGGGAAGGCAGCCTTTATTGGAAGGGTGAGAGATGACAAGCTAGGAGAAATCTTTACAGAGGAAATATCAACGACTGGGACCATTTTCAAGACCCCACCATCATCCGTTGGCCCCTCGACTGCCAGATGCATAATTTTTGTCACTCCAGATGCTCAGAGAACTATGTGCACTTATCTGGGCGCTTCAGTTCTCTTAGAACCTAAGGATATCGACCTCTCACTAGTCAGGGAAGCAAAAATACTTTATTTAGAGGGATACCTATGGGATAACCCAGCTGCTAAAAATGCATTTATTAAAGCGGCAGAAATAGCTAAAAATGCAGGTCGAAAAGTTGCTTTATCCCTTTCTGATTCATTTTGTGTTAGCAGACACCGCGAGAGTTTTATAAAACTAGTTGACGATCATATAGATATATTATTTGCCAATGAAGATGAAATAACAAATTTGTATGAGACCTCTTCTCTAAGTAAAGCTCTTGAAAAATTGAAAAAAAAATGTGATCTTGCGGCAATCACAATTGGTGAAAAAGGATCAATTCTAATTTCAAATGGCAAAGAAATAAAAATAGATCCTTTCATTCTTGGGAAGGCTGTTGATACTACGGGTGCTGGAGATCTTTATGCTGGAGCTTTTTTAAAAGGGTATGCAGATGGCCTAAAGCCAGAATTATCTGCAAAAATTGGATCTATTTGTGCAGGACAGATCGTTACACAATTAGGATCTCGTTCCAATACTGATCTTTTAAATTTGATCAATTCACATTTAGAAGCCTAAGGATTGAAAGCTTAAATAGAATTCATCCAATGATGGTAATTTTTATTAGCTGAAACGCGAAAATAAATTATTTCTGGTATTTCGTAGCTATGCAATTCAGAAATCTTATTACAAACGTTATCTAGATTTTCTTTCTTACACTTAATCATTAATTGTACTTCTTGCGATTGATTTATATTTCCTTCCCACCAAAAATGTGATTCGATATTCTTAAAAGTTACGCAAGGTATTAATTTCTCCCTCAAGAGTAGATTAGCTAATTTAGATGCATTTTTTTTATCGCATTCAGTAGTGATAACCAAATAAATTTCTTGATTGAAACTAGATAAAGTCATGATCTTAAAAACTTTTTATTCCATACTAATAGATTTTAATTTTTTAATTAATTTTTCATAGCTATCTACTGAATTAATATTTTTAAATTCAGTAGGTCTTTCCAACAACCAAAGATTAATTTTCATACTCAAACAAATTCGGTGCCATAAGATTTCATTACTTCCTCCTGATTGCCTACAAATGACACCAGTAATATTCCATTTCCTAACAAGAGCTTTTTCAATTTTTCCATTACTAGAAACTGAAGGATTTAATACCGCAAAATTTGTTTTTTGAATTGATGAAGACAGTGTTTTTCTTATACTTTCTGGATTAGCTAAAACTCTTGCATAAACATTTGCCCCTGAATTTCTCGCGAAGATAAAAGCTTCCTGAAGATGTCTTACTCCTACGGCGAGCAAAATAGATTTATTCTTTAGATCATAATTTCTTAAATCACTAAATTTTTCTATTAAAAATGCATTTGAAATATTATCGATAGCTCTTTCATACCTTATGAATGTTTGACCTAGTTCCTTGCAAACTTTTGAGATTGACCGTGTGATTTTCATAGCAAATGGATGAGTCAGATCAACAACGCAATGAAATCCATTTTGATGAATTCTGGCATTTAATATGACTCCCCGGATCTCTTCCTCAGTAATTAAGGCACCAATTAATATTTTCTCTAAGTTTAATTTTTCATATGGAATCGAGGCTCTATCCGAAACAACACTAACAGTAATTTTCCAGCCTTCTTTCAATAGAGACTCAGCGAAGACATGACCTTCGCCTGTTCCTGTTAACAACCAAAGATGTGGCTGGCATTTTTCCCTTATATCCATCAAGATAAACCACAATAACTAAAGAAAAAAGATGAACCATTGCATGCTTGAGGTTTTGGTAAAGAAAGCCCCAACAGTTCGTTTTACCCAAGACAACAAAACTCCGCTAGCTGAACTAGAAGTTGAATTTGACAGCCTCCGTGCTGATGACCCTCCCTGTGCAATTAAGGTAGTTGGTTGGGGGAAATTAGCAGAAGAACTTCAAAACACGGTTCAAGTCAATTCTAAATTAGTAATTGAAGGTCGCTTAAGAATGAATACTGTTCCTCGCCAGGATGGGACTAAAGAGAAACAAGCTGAATTTACTCTTTCTCGAATCCACCCCTTTTCCTCTAAAACAGCTCTTTCATCAATACCTTCTCAAACTCAGTCAAATATAAAAAGCGATTCAGCAAATCCTTTAAATAACGAGGGTGTTAAATGGGACAGCTCACCATTAGTCCCTGATACAGATGACATTCCATTCTGAAAAAATCAACCATTTTCTTCAATGTATTCTGCAGCCCTAGTTAAAAGTTGACCTAATTCTCTCTCCAAAGCTGCCAGATCAGGTCTAAATTCAGGCCAGCTACCTTTATCTAGTTGTTCAAGGATCCAAGCTCTATCCTTGTTTAATTTTTCAACAAGTTCAGTTAACTCAGAAAATTGTTTTTGGTGTGAGGCCATGAGACTGTCTCCTGAAAAACCCATCTGCCCACGATTTTAGCCAAAATTACACTCATGAATAAACTTCTGTCACCGGCAAGCCTCATCACTATCGGAGGAGCATCCCTTTCTCTAATAGGCCTAACAGCCTATTTCACTGATGCAACAAACCTCAGTGTTCCGACTTTCTTCTATGGAGTACCTATTTTTCTAATAGGTATATCACTGAAAACGACTGAAGTTCCTCCTGCCCTAAGAGTAGTTCCGGCAACTAAGTTTGCCTCAGAGAGAGACAGAGCTCCTGAAGAGCTAGGAAAACTAGTTAAAGATGTGACTAGATGGCGCTATGGCCAATCTTGCCAACTTGAAGCATCTCTAAGAGTATTAAAACTTTGGGACATAGACAATCCTCCCCAACTTATAGAAGTAGAAGAGTTGGTTAAAGAGGGTAATTATGGAATACGAATGAGATTTGAAATGGCTGCTGTGTCCTTAGAAAGATGGAATGCTCAAAAAGAACGTTTAGGAAGATTCTTTGCTAAAGGTTTGTGCGCTGAATTATTTTGTCCTACACCAGGTGCAATAGATTTAATCCTACTTCCGCAAAAACAAGAAGATAATCCACAAGAAAATGAATAAAGAAAACCAACAAGCTAACCACAGTAAGAATATTAATAAACCATTCACAGACAAAGATTCAATAAGGGTTTCTGTCTTAAGTGAGGCACTTCCTTATATTCAGCGTTTTGCAAATAAGCGAATCGTAATCAAATATGGTGGCTCAGCCATGGCAGATAAAACACTTCAAAATGCAGTATTTAGAGATCTAGCTCTTCTCTCGTCGGTTGGAGTACAAATAGTAGTCGTTCATGGTGGGGGGCCAGAAATAAACCAATGGTTAGAAAAATTAGGAATAAAACCAGTTTTCCTTGATGGTTTACGTATTACTGATACCGAGACCATGGATGTCGTAGAAATGGTTCTTACGGGAAGAGTAAATAAACAGATTGTAAGTGGAATAAACAATCACGGAAGATTGGCTGTTGGACTATGTGGAATAGATGGCGGACTTATTGAGGCAAGAACGCTTGGAGGTGGAAGTCATGGTCTTGTTGGAGAAGTTGCAAAAGTAAATACAAAGATTTTGAGCCCTCTTCTCGAAGAAGGTTACGTCCCAGTCATTTCTAGCGTAGCCAACTCTTCTGATGGCAGATCACACAATATCAATGCTGATACTGTTGCTGGGGAGCTTGCTGCAGCACTAGGTGCCGAAAAATTAATCCTTCTAACAGATACTCCTGGTATTTTAAGAAATGAAAATGATCCTTCTTCCTTAATAGAAAAGATACGTTTATCGGAAGCTAGAGAATTAATTGATAAAGGGATAGTTAAAGCAGGTATGAAACCAAAAGTTGAATGTTGTATACGTTCGCTTGCCCAAGGTGTTAATGCTGCCCATATCATTGACGGAAGGACTCCTCACTCACTTCTTTTAGAAGTTTTCACTGATGCAGGTATTGGAACAATGGTTATGGGTAGAGGTTAAATGTCAAATATAGCTTCAGCTATAAAAGCTACTGAAGCGGCCCTTGAAAAAGGTGATTACGGTATTTGCATAAAAATAATTGACCCTTTACTTCTAGATTTCCAAGCAGAGACAGAAATTGGAGGACAACTTAGGCTCCTCATAGTTACTGCATACATGGGGAAAGGTGATGAACAAAAGGCGATCAATATCTGTCAAACATTAATTCATAATAAAGAAGAAAGTGTCCGTCAACAAGCTAAACAGCTTTTATCAATACTTGACGCTCCACGTCTACCAAAACCATCAAACTGGTCGGTAGAAATACCAAATTTAGAGATGGAGCCATCTCTAAAATCGTCAGTTAGCAAAGCAAAAAAGAAGAGGGAGAAAATTTATCATCCTCCAACTGGTCCAACAAAAAGTCTAGACTTTGGATTTTCAATAATAACTTTATTAATTATTTTATTAATAACATTCCTTTTGAGTGGTTGCGTTGATATATCAACAAACTTGAGTGTTACAGGTCCAGATCGACTAAAGATTTCACTTGATATAGATAGTAATTCTGGTGAATCAATTCCATGGCAGATGGAATTTGAAGAAAATCTTAGTAAAAAACATAGTATCTTAAAACTCCAAACTCATGAGGATAAGCAGCATTTTGAATCACCAACTATTCGTTTTGAAGAAGTAAATAAATTACTTCAAGAAATAGTTTTAGTAGCTTCAAAAGCTAGCGGATTCAGTATAAATAAACCTGAAATAATTACAAACAACAAAAACTGGATAATTGGTACAAGTCAAAATTTTAAGATTTATTTTGATTTGAGAGAAATCCCAAAAATTCCGGGATTAAAACTAAACATCGTCATTAATGGTATTGGCAATAAAAATAATTTTAAAACCAAACCTCTAGAACCTACTTTTAATCAAGGTTTAACTTCCTTTCCTCTTGAAATTGGACAGATTAACCAACTGGAGATTTCAAATTGGAAATGGAACCAAATTTCAGTTGGGATTATCTTGATAATTGCTTTAACTTTGCTGAGCTTATCCCTTCAGAGATTACGTCTACAAATGGGCTTCGGTTTCCCTGAGCTACCACCTTAAAAAAAGATAAAACTCATAATTGTAGAGGATCAGGATCAATAGAAAGAGTTACTCCTTTTGGTAAATCTTTCCATAATTCAGGTCCATAAGGGAGTGGTATATGACTTAATTCTGGACCGTACAAAAGAAGTTGCCAACGGCTTTTACCTGCGACTCTCTCAACTAATGAAGGTGCTGGACCGACTAATTTCCAACCTTTTTGACTGCAAGCATTCTTTATTTTTGATAAAACATCAAATGCTCCATGTGATGCCAACTCTGAAGATTCGCCAGAGAACCTTAACAAGCAGGCTCGACTGTATGGAACCATCGAGGCTTCTTTTCTAGTCTTCTCTTCTTTTTTCAGAAATTCTTCGTAACTCCCATCAATTAAATGAAGAATCACTGGATGATCAGGACAATAAGTTTGCACTACAACCTTTCCAGGTTGCTCACCTCGCCCTGCACGACCAGCTAATTGCATAAATAGTTGAAGCGTTTCTTCAGTAGCCATTAAATCAGGACGATACAATAAACCATCTGCTGCTAAGACGACGGCAAGAGTTACCTTTGGTAAATCCATTCCCTTAGATAGCATCTGAGTACCTACTAAAATATCGGCGTCACCATCAGCAAATCTTTCTAGCAACAATCTATGGCCATCACGGCCTCTAGTTGTATCTCTATCAAACCTTAATAAACTTATACCCTCTAGTTCTCTTTCTAAATGATCCATCACTCTTTGTGTTCCAGTCCCAAACGGTTTAAAAGCATTTGAACCACATTCTCCACACTTATCACTAATTTTCGAACGAAAGTCGCACCAATGACAACGCAACCATTGATTACCCTCTTTAGAACGATGTACAGTTAGTGCAATATCACAATGTGGACATTGAACGACCTCTCCACAACTGCGGCAACTTAAAAAACTACTATATCCACGTCTAGGGACTAAAACAATAGCTTGATTTCCACTCTCTTTTATACTCAAAAGTTGTTTTTTTAGATATCTACTAATTAAGCTTCGATTTCCAAGCGCTAATTCCTCTCGCATGTCTACGACACTAACCGTTGGTAATTTACGATTCGAAATCCTTTTGGTTAATTTTGCAACAACTACATTTCCATTTGGTTTTAAATTTTTCCAAACATTCAAAGATGGAGTTGCTGTTCCAAGTATTACTTTAGCACCTGTTTTTTTTGCTCTATGAATTGCCAATTCTCTTGCATGATAGCAAGGCATAGGGGATTCCTGTTTAAAAGAGCTATCGTGTTCTTCATCAAGAACTATCAATCCTAAGCTGGATAATGGCAGAAAAATAGCTGATCGAGTACCAATAAAAACACTAGGTTTTGTGTTGTCTAAAGCTCTCTTCCATGTCTCAATTTTCTCTTTAGTAGAACAATTACTATGATATTCAAAAACATTTAACCCAAATCTTTTTCGAAAGCGATCAACTAATTGTGGTACTAACCCAATTTCTGGTGTAAGGATAAGACAATGTCTACTTTCAGATAACTCATGCGCTGCAATTTGTAGGTATACCTCCGTCTTCCCAGACCCAGTAACACCCCAAAGCAAAAGAGCTGATCCGTTTGGAAGAGACTCATATTTTTCTTTTGCTAATTTTTGCTCTAGTGTTAAAGGTTGAGGTTCCTCAATCTTTAACATCTTTTTATCATTAGATTCTTCATTATCAAAAGAATTAAAAAGATAAAGACGTTTTTCTCTTTCTCCGCAACCAACTGAGACAAAGTTTCTAATCAATACAGAAGAAAATCCTTCAGCCTCCAAATCCTTTTGCCATTTTCCTCCTCCATTTAGGAGAAGATTTTTCTTTAACTCAATCTGTCGAGAAGATATCTTTCCCTCATAATTATTGCTAGACAATTTTACCCACCAGAGTTTTTTAGGTCTATTCGATAGTTTCGATCTTCCTAACCAACCAGGAGGTAACGCGGTCTTAAGCATCTGAAAATCACTTACATATAAATCAAGAGCAATTTCTTCTAGCCACTCTCTCCATTCTTTTTTGATAGCTGCTTTTTGAACCAATGTTTCTACATTATTCAGCGAAAAATTATTTAAATTTTGGTGTGTACTAGTTATGTTTTTTTTCATCTTCTTAACAACCAACCCTTGCATGCGTTGCCCTTTCAGACGCACTGTCACAACATCGCCTAAATCAATGTCTAAATTATTTCCATCTTGATAAGAAAAACATCGCCCTTCACGACCTACATGTAACCAAATATCAAATATAAAAGAATTCATATCTGTTTTAATACTTGCCGACTTTAGAAATTTTTTCTACCATTGGATTGTGAACAGCTTTAAAGCTGTTGTGGAACTTGCAAAATTCCACCCAGAGGGAAGACTAGAAGCTTTATCAAGAATAGGAAAAATCCAATTCTGAGATAAGCCGGTCTGAGAAATCCCCTGACTTCCTTGCTTACACATTTTTATTCTTCAACAAAACATCCTTCATAATCTCAAGTCCATATTGATTTCATGTGATTTTTCGCAAGATTTATCACGATTAAGGACAATCTCAAATTAGAGTGTTTTTGTTGAAATTTTACAAATTAAATAGTTTTTCCTGAAATATCATCTCTAGGAGATTCCGACCATTTTTTCGGGTAATAACCTGAGCTCTGCAACTGACCACAAAACCATCGGGGAAATCATGTTAAAGGAAAAACAGACATCTAAAAATATTTCTATTAATCAGGAACCTAAAAACAATTCCAAAAAAATTAAAAAAACAGCTGCCAAAGTAAACGTGACTAAAGAAACCCAAACTCTTCCTCAAGAATCTTCAAATGATCTAAAAATTGATTTAGATCTAGAGGCGGATAAATTAATTGCTGAAGCAAATAAAGTGCCTGAAGCCGATATCGATCTAGATGATGATGACGATAATGCCTCTGTGCTATCAAGTGCTCAAGAAGCAGCAGCTAAAGCCTTAGCAAGTATAAAAATAGGGCCAAAGGGGGTTTATACAGAAGACTCGATTAGGGTTTATCTACAAGAGATTGGTCGTATAAGACTTCTCAGGCCAGACGAAGAAATTGAATTAGCAAGGAAGATAGCAGATCTTCTTCAATTAGAGGAAGAAGCTGCGCAATTTGAAAGTGAGAATGGACATTTCCCATCAGTCAAAGAATGGGCAGTTCTTGCA
>Ga0208261_1000255_pt1 | contig 22225 bp, 17 predicted proteins | sample Knorr_S7_td_DCM__FD_185595 | JGI IMG/M metagenome (GOLD analysis project Ga0208261, IMG submission 185595) | Marine microbial communities from Southern Atlantic Ocean transect - Knorr_S7_td_DCM_ad_131m_LV_B (SPAdes) (version 3) | ecosystem: Environmental > Aquatic > Marine > Oceanic | place...
ATCAGAGAAGCAAATATTGTAGGATCGATATCCCTTGTTGTGATTCTCATATGCGGATCGATAAATCTATTCCAATGGACTCAGGTAGAATACGCAGAGGCTGTAGATGCAGCAACTGATGATGCATGGTGGATAGAATTCAATACTACCACCTCTAGTAAGACAATAACAGAAACCTGGCAACACGAAGAGGTGCGTACAGTAGAGTTTTACATGGATGAAGATTTCCAGATTCCTGAGGGAAATCTTGTGGGGATGATAGATATTACGATTTTTCCGGAAGACCCGGAGTTTGCTGTTACAGATCCAGTGTCCCAATGCGATGCTATATCTGGCGACATTATAGTAAACGATCTTACGGCACAATGGAGCTACGAAGGCAATAATCTTTCAGGACAAGACAGTAGTTGCGAGACAATTGAATTGCATCTTAGGATTTATCCGGAATACGATGGTATCGACCATAACTCGCTAGCCGTTAACGAATTCCAAGCACTGATTCCTTGGAAACAGACGGGATGGGGAGATGGGGTGCTGGAAATCCAGATTGAGTTGGATGTTAATTCAGTAGATCAAATCGGACCATTTGCTCAAGACGATGATGAAGAGATTACGGTACTGGTCGAGGTTCATTCCTTCACGACGAGCGCCGAGATGGTTGAATAGTCTGGGTTCGGATTCTAATTTAACCCGGATTGCTAAAATGTTGATGATGAAATTACTGTGAGTGTACTAGTTGTGATATTCCAAGTCAAGGCAATGGAAAAAATTATTGTTAAATCGAAAAACTTGTGTAAATTTGATTAATCGACAGGGAGGTTGGAGTACATGAGCGAAGACAGGTTGGTTAGACCCCTGAGCCTTACACTGAAAGGCCCTGGAAAAACGATGGAACAAACACTACTATCCCCGAAAAAGCAGGAAATAGTAGAGATTGTACTCCCATGTGTTGAGATCACTATCCACATTGAGAGGAGGATTCAGAGAACAGTAATTAGGGGGGGAGAGGGTGATGACCTTCTCGATGAGGGTTCGGAATCGGCTATCTACGACGTCGTCTCATCTGCTTCCGTTTCTGAATACAAGTCCCTGATGGAGCTCTTCAGAGGAGGGCAGCCGCACATCATCGACCCGTTTGATGAAAAGGATGTCAAGGTGGCTTTCAAATCAGTAGAGTACAGCGCATCTAATGGGATGCTGAAGATGGTTCTCATTGAGGACGTTGACTGAGTTATCTCTCTATTGCATCGGGATCGCGTTTCAAATCTTTAGTTATATTCTTCTGGTGACTCTCCAGAGTTCCGCCTCCTATCTCGAGAAGCTTTGCGTCCCTCCACATCCTCTCGACTACGTACTCTCCGACGTAACCATAGCCACCCATAACCTGTATTGCCCTGTCTGCTATGTTCTTAGCAGCCGTAGTGGCATAGAGCTTGACGCCGTCGGAGTCCAGCCTGTGTCCTGCTTCGGAGAGTTCGATCTGCCTAGCCGTATCGTAGACGTAGGCTCTCATTGCCCTGTACTCTGCCCATGACTCTCCAATATGACGCTGGATTTGTCCGAAGTCCCTGATCTGCTTCCCGAAGGCCTCCCTTTCGGTTGCGTATGAGTTCATGTCGTGGAGGCACCTCCTCGCTATTCCAAGACTCATTGCAGCAAGTCCGACCCTCTCGTGCTCCAGATTTCTCATCAGATGAATCATCGATTCTCCTGGCTTCCCCACCACGTTCTCCGCTGGGACGACACAGTCCTCGAAAACCAGCTCGGCAGTCGTACTAGCTCTCATGCCTAGCTTGTCAGTAATCTTCTGACCAGCAGAGAATCCGTCCATCCCCCTCTCAACTAGGAATGTCGTGATCTCTGCCCTCCCCCTGTCGTCTGTACCGGTCCTTGCGTATAGCCAAACGACATCCGCAGGAGTACCGTCCTCGTCGATAATTCCGTTTGTGATCCACATTTTCCTACCGTTAATCACCCATGATCCGTCATCCCTGATTTTGGCGTTTGTCTGCATTCCCAATACGTCTGTACCATAGTCTGGTTCGCTCATACCCAGACAGCCCACCCACTCGCCGCTGCAGACCTTGGGAAGGATGCGGTCCTTCTGAGCATCGGTTCCGCTGTGGACCAAGTTGTTCACAAAGAGTTGGTCGTGGGCTAGGAATGCGAGGCACAGTCCGGGGTCTGAGTAGGACAATTCTTCGTTAACTATCGCCACAGATGTTGCATCCATCCCTGCGCCACCGTACTCGTGAGGGACAGTTAGCCCGAGTAGCCCCATCGACCCCATCTCTCTGAAGAGCCCTATGTTGAATCTCTCCTCTCTGTCGTTCTCGAGGGCCTGTGGCTCCACCCTATCTCTGACAAAGTTTCGAACCATCTCCCTGAGCATCGAGTGCTCCTCAGTGGGATTTGCCATATCCATGTCTCGCCAACTATCAGACATGATGATGCTAGGGGCGGTCGTCGTAAGAGGCATTCGTTGGTCGGGGCTCTAGTTCCAGAAGGCAGAGTCCTCCCAAGGAAGCCCGATGGCTATCCCGACGACCTCCAGAATGACGAAGTTCCAAATCAGGTAAGTAAGAATGGCGGCTGTAAAAACTGCCAGGGTTGTGTTGATCACCCTCCTCTTCTCCCTCTTTACGTCGTCCAGGGTGCAAACTCCCCTATTGCGGAAGTAAACTACTAGGCCGTAGGAGAGCATGGAGAGTGATACCAGGTACAGAGCAAATCGGACCCACGAGTAGTAGAGGTCGTTTGAGAGTTGATCGGCTGCGACTATGGCTGAGGAACCCGCGAGCATGACCCAAACGACTGAGGGTAGGCAGCAGAGACTGGCTGTTATCGCTGAGAGCGCTACCAGCCTAGTGAGGGGGCGCGTCTGCTCTGAGTCCATACTACCACTTCCTATGGAGTGACCCTTCTGCTATCCCTTGGGAACGGGATGGCCTCTCTGATGTGGTCAGCGCCAGAAAGCCAGGTGCATAGCCTGTCAACCCCTAATCCGAAGCCTCCGTGTGGGACTCCTCCGTATCTCCGGATATCGATGTAGAATTCGTACGGCTCACGAGGGGTTCCCTCCTCGTCAATTCTCTCGAGTATTTCCTCCTCGGACCATGTCCTCTCCCCTCCTCCGATTATCTCGCCATAGCCCTCTGGAGCCAGAAGATCGTGACATAGGACGTATTTCGGGTCCTCAGGATCGGGACGGTGATAGAATGGCTTGGCCACCCTGGGGTAGTGAGTGAGGAAGTGGGGGACCTCGAAGTCAGAGGTTAGTATCTTCTCTTTGGAGTAGTCCAAGTCCTGACCCCACTCGACCTCTACTCCCTTCGACTGAAGTGCCTCAATGGCCTCGTCATAGCGCATCCTGGGGTACTCGCTTTCCGCGAATCTAGCTACCATGGGCAAATCCCGGCCCAATTCCTCGAGCTCCTTTGACCTCTCTTCTAGTAGGGTACTCGCGACGTGTCGCACCACTCCTTCCCCGTGTTCCATCACCTCGTCATTGGAAGCCCATGCTATCTCCATCTCAGCATGCCAGAACTCTGTTAGGTGCCTCCTTGTCCTACTCTTCTCTGCTCGGAATGAGGGTGCCATTGTGTACAGACGCTCCAGGGCTGGCATCGCTGCCTCTGCATAGAGCTGCCAAGACTGGGTGAGGTATGCCTTCTTGCCGAAGTATGGGACTTCGAACAGTGTACTTCCACCTTCCACAGCGCCTGCAACGAAGTTTGGTGCCTGGTACTCAGTGAAGTCTCTGTCACGGAAGTATGAGTGGATTGCCCCGAATACGGTGCTTCTAATCTTCAGCATGGTCGTCATTCGGCTCGTTCGAAGGTAGAGGTGCCTGTTATCCAGTAGGAACTCGGTCTCACCGCCATCGGAGTCCTCCATCGCTGATTCAGTGATGGGGAAGGGGCGATCGGGGTTCACGGGACCGACCACAGTGGCTGAAGTAACTTGGATCTCATGGCCGTGCTCTCGATCTGTTGGCTCTACCACACCTGTTACCTCGACACTAGATTCGATTAGGGCGTTCCTGAGCAATTCGAAGCACTCGTCACCTACTACGTCCCTCTTAGCCACGCATTGGACGTGGCCTGTAGAGTCTCGAACAACGATGAACCAAATCTTGTTCGAGCCCCGAGCCCTATGGACCCACCCCTTGAGAACCACCTCTTTGGTGTCATGGGAGCCAGCCCTAACATCTCCAATCCAGTACTCTTTCCCCATAGCGTCGCCAATCGTCCGTCTCAGACCATCGGTTATGAATCCTCGATTGCTCGGCATATACATTGGCGGGTCTGACGGGGTTCGAACCCGCGACCGCCCGGTTAAGAGCCGGGTGCTCTACCTGACTAAGCTACAGACCCGGCTCGGGATTGGCAGGCCCTCTTTAACGACGACGGATGCTAAATTCTTCCATCAGACTTGATCAGTTCTTCGATTCCATCACTCGAAGCGACGATTACTGCATCGCATATGCCTACGAAGAGCCCTACCTCGACCACTCCGGGAATATCGGAAATAGCTCTCTCCAGAGATGTTGGATCGGAGATTGTTGGGCCGAAGGAGCAATCCAAGATGAAGCCGTGGTTATCTGTCTCGAACGGTTCTGAACCGTTTGTCCTCAGGCTGACTTGTCCGGGACAAATGCGAGAAATGCCCTCTCCAACTCCTTCCCAGAGGTCCGAGTCAACCTCAACTGGTAGGTCGAATGCGCCCAGTACTTCCACTTTCTTGGTGTGGTCTGCCACAACAACCATCGATTTGGATTTCAGAGCGACTACCTTCTCCCTAGTTAGAGCGCCTCCCCCTCCCTTAATCAGATCGAAGTTATGGTCGAACTCATCGGCTCCATCTATTGTTAGATCTAGAGTTCCCGAGTCCTCGATCTTCAACAAAGGAATACCCAGCTCTTCCGAAAGCCTCCTCGTATCTTCACTAGTAGGGACTCCAACGAGGTTCATCCCTTCCTCAGTGATCAGCCTTGCTATCTCTATGATAGAATACCTCACAGTAGAGCCGGTACCTAGTCCGAGTAGCATGCCATCTTTGACGAAGCGGCATGCTGCGATGCCTGCTTGCTCCTTCAAGAGCTCTACATCGGACATGAAACCGCGTCTTGTAGGACGTGCATGATGCTTGCCCTTGTCATGCGGTGGGTTCTTCGGGTATGGTGCATCCGCACAGCCGAGGGAGCAGGAGGGTCGCTGACAGTGTTAGACACTGAGGAAAGTCCCCTCTCCGCGATGCAGGCGTCTCGTCACAAGACGAGGGTCCGGGAGGGCCGGCTCTGCAGCAGAAACGAACCATGCCAGGAGTACGGTGAACCCGCGAGGGGGAGGTTTCCTGAGTGTGGCTGGAACGGGCAACCACGCCGGAGCAAGTCCAAGCAGGTCCGAATGGCATCGACAGGACCGGGTAGGATGCATAGTTGAATGCGACCAGCCGAAAGGTGAACAGAAAGGGGCTTACTCCCTGCACCCTCGCCAACTATCTGAAGACGACTGCGTCTAGAGGCGCCGAATCTGCGATAGAGCCGCTCTCGTCATAGTCCTGCCAAGTTCCGAAGGACTTGCCTCGAAGAGCATGGGAAATCTCGTGATAGGCAACGATCAGACTCGGGAGGAGGATGGAGCTGGTCAGAAGTGCCAAGACCAGAAGTAGCATCATCAGTAAGAAGAAGTTCTGCAGACCTGGAATTGCTACGAAAAGCCCAGCGGCCAGTCCTGTGCAAGTCGTCGCGGTGGTCTCGAAAATTGTTCTGCCCGTTCTGGAAACCGACTTCTGAATTCCCGATGGAGTCTCTCGTTCGTCCTTTATTCGATCAATTATGTGGATTGAGTCATCGACACCTATGCCGAACACAAGTGTACCTATCATTGCCGTGAATACGTTGACGTTGACCTTGTAGAACCACATCAGCAGAGGTTGCCAGAGAACAACGACCCCGACTGCAGTCATGGTGAATAATGCTAGTCTTGCGGATCTGAAAAGTATGGCCATTACGAGTAGGAGTATCAGCATCGTGGCAATAGTTGTCTTTGACTGGGCCTCGTGAATCCCGTCGTTAATGTCCAGGGAAACCGGGAGACCGCCCGTTAGAAGAGAGTTGTAGACCCCCTGTATGCCAAGAGCGTTGCATCTCAGTGCATCGGAGCATCCCCCCTCGTCTAGGTGGCCGTCGATAGTGTCCCTTAGGCCTCCTGCTACTGCGAGATTGATGTATGGCTGGTTAACGTAGACTAGGGTCTTAGTCTCACCATCGCCGTCGTCTGAGTTCATCAGCATCGATCTAATTTCCGGGCTCAAGGTGTCGAATGCGATGTTCACCATGTCCTCTCTGCTGCTTACGGTGTAGGGCCAGCAATCTGGACGGAGTGGGTTGGTGGACTCGTCCCAACACTCGTCATGGATTAGTTCCCAGAGGCTCTGATCGTATAGTTCGAGATTTCCGACCTGTACGTCTACATGTATTGCCTTGAGTATATTCACGAGACTGATGGTTGTTGTATTCTCCACGTTGTCGATCCTGATTGTCTGCATCCTCTCAATCGAATCTAGGATAGGCAGATCTCTGATTGGGGCCGTGTCGTTCTCGGTTACGTATTCGGTGGCGTCAACGATGAACATGTTAGTCTGACCGCCCTCGAAAACGATGCTGTACTCCCTTAGTGCCTCATAAGACTCGAGGTTAGGGGGGACCTCATCAGAAGATCCGGTGATGTCCTTCCCCAACTGCTCCTTGAACATCATACCACCCCACACTGTGGCCGCCGTGGAAATGAGGATCACCAAAACAGTGGCCTTGAGTGGGACCCTCCCCACAGACTCCCAGAACTCATCTAGTAGTGAGAAGGTCAGCGTTGTCGAAAGGGTGAAACCCAGGATCAAGAGGTTTGATGGGGATAGATCCAATCTTGTTAGATCGGTGATTAGGAACAGAGTACCGGTGAAGATTAATGTGGAAGATAGATAGAAGAATATGCTGTTAATACCAAGGATTGTGCCGAAAACGTCCGAGGTGTCTATTGCGGATTCATCCCTCTTCATCCAAGGCGTTTCTCTTTCCCTTGACTCCCTACTTGCAGCGATCCTCTTCCTCCTAGCAGACTCCACCACTCCGCTCGAAAGCAGGCCATGTGAGTCCCCTTTCCTGTAGCGTAGGAGTTCTATCCATGCAGGGACCATTAGCATCGAGATGATGAAGGTGGTCGAGATGCCAATCAGTAGGGTCTTCCCAACGGTCCTCATTGGTTCGATGGGGACTAGGCTATGCCAGGTAAGGACGCTGAAACCGACTATGGTAGTCAATGCAGATAGGAAAATCGCGTTTCCAGTTGTCATGGCTGCTCTGACGTTGGCAGTCAGACTAATCTGGGGGTCGAAAGGATCTGGCTCCGGGACCTCGACCCCGTCTCTCTTAGATGCCCATGCCTCCTCCTCCATCTCGTTCAGAATATCCGTCCTGTTCTCCTCGATTCTATTGGTCAGGTGCAGCGAATAGTCCACTCCGAGACCCACCAATATGGGTCCTGCTGAGATGATCATGGGCGTGAGCATGATGTCGAAGATGACGGTGGATCCGAAGGTAACGGCTAGGCTCATCGCTATTGGGGTCCCGCAGATTACGATTACCTTCCAGCTCCTGTGGAGAATGAACATTGTAAGGCCCACGAGCACTAGGCTTACTGGGAGCATAGTGTACCTGAGTGCCTTGTATATCTCGTCCGAAACGTCATGCAAGACAGGCGTGAGCCCGGTAACGGTGACTGCTCTCCTTTCAGGAATCTTGTCCGACCTATCCTTGTCCATTGTCCAGACTTCATCATAGACTTCGAAGCAAAGAGCGCAGTGGATTCTAGCTGGATCTGAGGAAAGAAGTGCTTTGACATACGCGATGAATGCCTTGTGATCTCTGATCTCCTCACCTGTCTTGAGGTCGGCCCTCGGAGTGATGTCGGTGTTGGTCATATCGAATGAAATCCCCATTATTACCACCCCAGTATCCCATATCCCGTCGTTGTTGGTGTCTCTGACGAAGTTTGAGAAGAGATCCCCGGAGTTCTCGACATAGCCATCGATTCTATCCTGGGCTCCGTCCCCCTGGGGTATTGAGTATCCCTCGTTGGGATTCAGACTAGCCAAATCACAGTCCCCATCTGAACCTGGTAGCCCGTACTTCTCCACGGCGCACGAGAAGCGATAATCGGTGGAGTTTGCCTCTTTCACGATTTGGGCGGGAGATAAAATCCATACAACGCCATCACAACCGCTCATAGGGCTGGAACAGTAATAGGACCCACGATCCTCCTTGTTGTAGTCCAGACCCCTACCATATCCCCCGGCTTGGGCGTTGTTATCGTCACCTTCTATCCATGAGATCTGGTTCAAAATATCGGCATCTGTTATGTTTTCATCACCATGCTTAGCACCAATGGCTGCGTTATTCGTCTGAATGTAAAGAATCACTATGTCCGTAGCCCATTGTTCCCTTACCTCGTTGAGCAACAGTGTTGAGTTGGCCCCGTCGGGGAGATATATCTCGACATCCCCGTTAATCTGGTGCTCGAAGTCCTCGGCCCTCCAACCAATCAGTGCAGAAGCCAATAGAAGGGTCACTATCAGGTATGCTGGACTTCTGAGAATTGCACTGTAAGTCAACTCCACTACCCTCTGGGCCGCTATGTGGGCGGTATCCGAGATATCGTTGATCAACTGGCCCGCAGTATCGATAAAACCTCCAATGGGACTATCTCCAACGGCATTCCTTAGACTCGATAGCCGATCGGTGAAGGGACTAATTCTTTCGAAGAACCAAGACCAGAAGACAAGCTCTTCATCTTGTTGAGGTCTTCCATCCGCAGAAGTCACGGACCTCTTCCCCGACTCAAGCCAAATGAAGCGTTCGGATACGCGTTATCCAGATGTGCCGATTAATGGACAAAAAGGAAAATTCGGTTTCCGATGTACTCAATAGTGCGATGTAAGGGCCGATATCATGGAGCTTGTCACCGGAGGCGCCGGCTTCATCGGCTCGCACTTGGTCGATGCTTTGGTAGAGCAGGGCAAGAAAGTGAGGGTGATAGACAACTTCAGTAGTGGTAGAGAAGATTTCCTTTCGCATCACCTGGATGGCGGTTCTGTGGAGATTTTCAATGAAGATCTGCTAGATAGAGAAGCGATAATGTCTGCGATGGAGGGTATCGATACTGTCCACCATATGGCTGCAAATCCGGATATCAGGCTGGGGACAGAAGTTACCGATACAGACCTGAAGCAAGGAACACTTGCGACTTACAACGTCCTAGAGGCGATGCGTTTGAACGGAGTGGGCAGGATTTCCTTTGCGTCTTCGTCTGCAGTTTATGGGGAGGCCAGCGTCATGCCTACGCCGGAGAGCTACGGCCCAGTGATGCCCATTTCCTTGTATGGGGCCTCGAAACTAGCCAGCGAGTCCCTAATCACAGCTTGGGCAGGAACATTCGGAGCTAAGGGCTTCATTCACAGGTTCGCAAACATTGTCGGTCCCAGAGGGACCCACGGCGTGATATTCGACTTCATCCACAAACTCAAGTCGGACCCTAGTAGACTCGAGGTTCTCGGAGATGGGAATCAGGAGAAGTCATACATGTCTGCTCACGACTGCGTTCGGTCTATGCTGCACATTATCTCGATGGGCGAGGAGGGCTCGGTACTGTATAACTTGGGAACGGGAGATACCTGCTCCGTCTCGAAGATTGCGCAGATCGTTATCGAAGAGAGCGGCCTAGAAGGGGTCGAGATAGCCTATACCGGGGGGAAGAGGGGTTGGGCCGGAGACGTCCCCAAGACCTACCTGGATGTGACCCGGCTGCTTGACAGCGGCTTCGAGCCAACGGCGATGTCCGAGGATGCCATCAGAGAAACTGCAAGGGACCTAATTTTGGAAATCGGCCTTTGAGTTCGGCGTGGACAACGGTCCCCAATAGAGAGAATCCATGGTTCGGATTCTTAACCACCAGTCCTTGAGTGATAGCATGAGCAAACGCTGGTACCAGGAGAACAAACGAGACCCCTGGAGGAGGGATGCGAAGTCGAAGGGGTATCGGGCACGCTCAGCTTACAAGCTAAAGCAGATCCAAGAGAAGTTCGGAATCATTCGCAAGGGAGACTGCGTATTGGACATAGGTTGTCACCCCGGCGGTTGGACTCAAGTTGCAGTAGAGGAGGTCGGGGAGAGTGGCAAGGTAATCGGGGTTGACCTGTTGGTAACATCTCCAGTCGAGGGAGCCACAGTATTGGTCGGGGATATAACTCATGACTCAACGATTGAGGAAATCACAAGGGAGATTGCGGGAGGTCAACTCAACTGCGTGATCAGTGACATTTCCCCCAGGCTTACTGGTAGGTATGATACTGATCAGGCCATATCCCTGGAGCTCTCAACGATGGCACTGGATGTTGCATCCGATCTCCTGGTCCCGGGGGGTGGCTTCGTTACGAAGGTCTTCCAAGGAGCTGGTATCGAGGGCCTCGTTGAGGCTGCTAAGCTGAGATTCTCGTCCGTTGGGAGGTTTTCACCCACTGCCAGCAGGAGTGCTTCTTCTGAGACGTATCTCGTCTGCCAGAGGAAGCTTCCAGAACCAAAGAAAGAAGGGTCTGCAATGCAGCATGTAGAAGATCATCTGGCCTCGATTGGAATAGTTGTGGAAGAAGACATAGACCAGGAGATTGATCCGATAGTTGGGTTCAGAAAACTGCCCAAGAAGGAGTAGCTACTCTGAGTCTCTGTCATATGGCTTGATGTTCTGCCACTCAGAAGCATCTGACCTAGAAACGATCGCATGCACCCATTCGTCTTCTGAGCAATTGAACACCTCGTGAGGAAGGCCCGGTTCGATGTAGAACATGTCCCCGGCACTGTGTACCACAGACTGGCGACAACCCTCCCCATACTCGTGCCTGACACTTCCCTTCAGGAGATATATCATGACATCGAAGTCAACATGGATATGTGCCTTCGCTATTCCTCCAGGCGGGATGTATGCCCTGTTCATAGAGAGCCCAGTGGAAGGGGTGTTCTTTCCCGAGAGTCCGGCCCCATACTCGATATTGTTCCAACCTCTGATCTTCTCTACCTGCCTCAGGCTCCAAATGCCCCCTTCGTCATTCACGTAATCTGACAGGTCTGATTGCTCCCCAGTCAGACTCATTTCTTCCTCGGCCATGTTCAACTCGACTAGTCCAATCTTTTCAATTTTCAGCAATTTTGGCTAGATTCTATCCCCCGATGTCACTGGATTACCACAATCAACGCTAAAAAGGGACCCTAGTACGCCAGCAAGTCAATGGCCGGGACTAGTGGAAGGGCAACTGTGTGCGCGTCCTCTGGGACGCCCTTAGTGGGCAGCGAGAGCACCTCGTTCCCGTGCCCCGTATGTTCGGCCCCTCTTGGGAGGAGTCAGAAATGCAGGGTTCAGTCCGTGAAGTACATGTGCCCTGAGTGCGATTTTGTAGGGCCTTGAGGTGATTTATGTGGGTCATGTAGTTGTGAAGTACAAGGTTACTCTGGACCAACCTGAAGATGGTAGTCCGAACTATGAAGGGATAGCGAGCGTTATCTCGGACTTCGAAGAAGTACAAGAGGTGGAGATCAAGCCACTGGCATTCGGAATGATGTACATAGAGGTCCAGGCGGTTCTGGGAGAAGGAGAAGGGATCGTTGACGGATTCGAAGACAGGGTCAAGCAGGTCGACGACCTGGTGGGACAAATCGAGGCCTTGGAAATGGGCCGCCTCTGATCAGTAGTGGTCGAGTGGCGATCTCATGAACTCACGCATTAGTACGGTTGCGTATGCTCCTGCTGGTAAGGTGAATCTCAGTCTTAGAGAAGCGCCTTCGGGATGCCAGCGATCGCCCTCGAGTGGACCATCTTCCCAGCGATTGAAAAGGTCGTTTGTATCGGGTGCCTGCTCTACGGTCAAGTCCCTGAAGGGTACGGAAAGTGCCCTCCTCGTACCTGAAGTAGTTAGCCGGGGAATCTCCTTCACGACCCAGTTCACATCAGAGAGGCCTGCAGCATCGATGCCTTGGACTTCGAAATCACCGGGCTCACAGCTGGCGTGATTGGAATCACTTCCAGGCAGGATTCCAGTGACTGCAAGCCTCCCGAGTTCACAGTTTCGTTGGCACCTCACAAGGTTCGTACTGCTGACTCGGGCCATCTTGCCAACGTCAATCCTTCCGTTAGACAGAATCGGTGCGACCAAATCTCCCTCTACAGGTTCGATGATGGGCATTCCCGATTCCATCCTGCAAGACAAGGAGTGATTGAATGCGAGAGACTGCGCTGAATGTACCATCAAGAGTTGCAAGGAGTTGGGGAGGGTCTTGAATGCGCCGACGAAGTCATCCGGTTTCTTGAGAAGGTGCTCCAGCATCGATTTCTCGTATCCAAGCCTGTCCGGGGCTATTTGGAGGGATTTTCCCGGGTCCTTTTCATTCCTCCAAGAAGATCTGAAGTCCTCAGACTCTTGGCCCTCTCGGGCACCCTCCATGCCGACGTAGAGATCTACCGCACTTTCGAAGTCCCCCTCGATTACTGCCTTTCCTACCTCAGGCGTAACCGGTCTGGCCGAACCGAAGCGCTGAGGGCCTATCCAATTCGGGAAAGCATCTGAACCTATGACCTCGGAAAGGCCCTCTCTAATCTTGTGGACCCTGCGCATTGCCTCCTTGGCATCAATAGGATCTCCCGATTCATCGCAGCAACCGCGTACGGTAATTGTGAACCGATTCCCATCGTGGTCGCCCATGGTTGCCTTCTGATGGGTCCTCCCCAATACCTCGATGGTGCTATCTGGTATCTGTACTGACTCGACCTTCTTCCTTGGTGCGTCTATCACCAAAACCTGAGTGGTTATTGCCCTCTTATCCTTCAGTCCGGAGCTGAATATTCTGTTCTTGTTTATCCCGCAAGATCTCGCAAGGCGTCTGATGTACCGATTAGTCTCCCAGTTCGTCATAGTCACCCTTGCGACAGTGAACCTCCCCTTTTCGTCAAAAGCGGGAACCTTGGATGATTCCTCGACCCTGAAGTCCTCTACGCGCGCTTTCAGCAGCCCACCAATGCCCTCGGATGGCACTGCCCAGGTAGAAAGTCCCAGATATTCTTCGATTTCGCTCCCTTTCAGGGAATCACCCCCTCAAAGCTTGATGCTGGAGAGTTCCTTAGCGATCTCTGAGCATATGTCTTTGAGAATTTTGTCCGCCTTCTTACCCTTGACGGACCTTACATACAGCTCCGGATCATCCAGATCTGGGTGGTTCTGGAAGTAGTTAGCATACTCCACGTCGTCCCTATCGTTCAGACGGGACCTGAACATCTGTAGTGCAGTGTGATTTCCGTCCAAGACCCTAATTCGCAGTTCTCTGCCCTCGTTCTTCAATACTTTTACTGGCATGGGACGGACGCTCGACATGAGTGGCCCTTTTGAGGGCTTGCATGCCAAAGCAGAGCCAATCGAGCACCAAACCTCCCCTAAGTTTTACATCGGGAGGTTTTGGGCGCGTCGATGTCAGGGATGGATGCCATGACAAGACGATTGGCTGAGACGTTTGACAGGATGTCTCTGCCAATCCTAATTGTGAGTCTTTTCCTAACTGGATTTCTGGCATATTTCCTATCGGGAAGCCTTGCATTCACAACTGACCTGTCTTCTTTCGCTCCCGAGACGGAAGCCGACGAGGCTCAGGAGAGGATCGAGGGGTCGATAGGTTCGTCCCCGCATCTGGTATACATCAACGTGAAGCCGTCAGCCAGTGAGGATCAGCTGGCGAATGTACTGGAGATGAAGGCACTTCACAGGCTATCAGAGGACTATGAGAGAATCCAATCACACTCTGACGAGAATGGGCACTTCATCGCGTCACAAATCAATGCAGCTGAGATTCTACAGAGGTTCCTTGAGGAAAGGAACTACACAGGGGAACTGACGGACTTCAATGACTGGAAAGGAATGCTGGAAACCGTATTGGAGGACGAAGAGTGCGGAGACGCGATTGGAAGCGATGAGCGATCGATTGCTAATGCCGCGTTCGCCTCATCTGCATTGCTACACGAAGACTTGGACTACTCTCCGGTTTGTGACTGGCTGGAAAGCGGTACTGGGAACCCGACACCCAGCGCAAGCAGTACGCTTTGGCTCATCGAAATCAGAGGGGATGTAGACAGCGAGGACAGGCAGAGGTATGCAAACGACATCAGGAGCATGTTGAGCGAGCAGTCCATTCTCGAGTACGGAGTTATCTCTGACGATCTAATCAGCAATGACATCAACGAGTCCACCCTAGACAACCTAGTCTGGCTGATTCTTCTTGCGGTAATCGTAGTTGTAGTCCTCCTTGCACTTACTTTCAGGTCCGCGACTATGGTTGTGGCACCGCTGACCGCATTGCTGGCCTCTCTGGTTTGGACGTACGGCGCCATATCCCTGATGGGAATGAAATTCTCGATCCTGGAGATAGCGGTGGCCCCTGTTGTTCTCGGCCTAGGTATAGACTACTCGATACACCTACAGAGGGCTTACGAGAGGGCTAAGGGAGGTTCCAGCAGCTCCGCAGAGGCGTGGGCCAAGGCCCTAATGGAGCTCAGAGTTGCACTATCACTGGCTGTAACTACCACGGTCTTCGCATTCCTGGCAAATTCTCTTTCCCCCTTGCCACCCCTCAGGACATTCGGAGCCACCCTGGCTCTCGGGGTGGTATCTGCATTTCTGGCTAGTACTGTAACCGTAGGGGCCATGCACGTTTTCGTAGAGAGGACCATGGGAGCCTCTCGAAGCAGAGGTCTTGAGCTGGGTAACCTAGCCGAGAGAGCAGCAGAATTCCAGAGGGGGAAGGCCCCCATGGTCCTCCTATCTGTGGCGATAATCACAGCAGGGTCAGTAGTAGTCGCGATGCAGGGTCTTGATACCAGCTTTGAGTTGACTGACTTCCTATCCGAGGACGAGATGGAGATAATGGAGGTCAGGGAAGACCTCTACGAATCCTACGAGGTGAACGCCCTGAAGTCGGTCTACATCCTAGTAGAGCCGAGCGAAGGGGAGTCCGCATTCGATAGCGAGGAGGGGCTAATAGAGGCCCTTGGAGATCTGGAGGACTCCTTGGCAAGGATGGAGGGTACGGTGGTCACGGAGGCCCCCGGCACTAGCAACGAATGGGCCTCCTACGACAGCATATACAGGATAGTGGCAGATGCGATAGAGCAGGACCCCTCATTCGGGGTGGATAACAACCTGGAGGTCTTCGGCGAGGACCTAGCACCAAGCGAAAGCTTCGTCGAGGGAGACTTGGCCGTGGCCATTTCATCGCTACTACAGAACGAAACAGTTGGAGACCAGCTCAGAGGTACCACTTGGGCGGAGAGGGCCGAGGAGCACGTAGGACTGACCGATGATGGTACTGCGATAAGGTACCTTAGAATCAGAGTCGATGTCGAGGCGCAGAGCAGCGCTATGGTAGAGCAAATCTCCGAGGAGATGGGGGCTGAGGCTTCCATAGTCTCGTCAGACACTGGGGGCCGGGCGTACGCCGTTGGCGACCTGATGACCCTCTCGAACCTCCTTTCCGGGCTAATTTCCTCTATCGTAAGCTCCACCGCAATCAGCCTAACCGTCTCTCTTCTCGTTCTGGCCACTCTTACTCGCAGGATAGGCCAGTCTCTGCTGGTGATACTTCCCGTGGGCCTGGCTGGATCATGGGTCGTGGGCTCAATGGCGGTCCTGGGAATCAACTGGAACGTCCTGACTATCATGATCACCGCACTTACCATAGGTCTCGGAATCGACTACTCGATCCACGTCTGGAGGAGGTTCGAGTCGAACAGGGCTTCAGGCATGGCAATCTGGCCTGCAATGCGAGACATGTACGCGCACACCGGATCCGCGCTCCTTATGTCAGCTGGCACCACCATTTGCGGATTCATGGTTCTGCTACTCTCCCCCATCCCAGTGATCAGGGACTTCGGGGTCGTGAGCTCCATATCGGTGACCTTCTCGCTTATCCTTGCGTTGCTGGTACTGCCGGGACTGCTTGCCGCAGAGGTGCGGACCAACGGAAACGGCTCCTAGTCCAAAAGCCCAATCAGCTCCCCAACCTCCAGATTCTGCTCCCTGGCGAGGAGCAGTATGGCGATCTCAATAGAAACAGGGCCCAATGCCCTCCTCTTCCTCTCGGCCCTCCTCAGGACCTCGCGCCTCTCGAGGCCGGACATCGACGAGACAATGGAGGCCATTCTTGCCAATGGGATTTCGATGCTTGACGATTCCCCATCCTCATTCTTCTCAGCTGGATTATCCATAGGAGGGGGGGCTTCATCTTCCACATCCGTATCGGGTGACTCAGGCATCTCTTCGAACCTTGACAGGAATGGGCGCCAACCCATCTCGGGAGGGTGATCTGGGATCGAGGAGCATGGCTCGAGGGAATCCGGACTACCCACCAGCCAACCTGCCGAGTGAAGGCGCCTTGCCAGCGATAAAGCAGAGTCTGGAGAAAACCACTGCATCTCAAGTGACCACATTCTGGAAAGGTCCCTCATAGTTACAGCGATCCCTCCACTGAAAGAGGAGTGGAGGAGCTTCGAGATCTCAATTTCGACATCCTGGGACATGTTTCAAGGCCGGCTAGACGACAATGTGCTTGATGGTTGTCCTGAGCGAAATCGCGCTTCATTGAAGTGTGGTGGCACTATCCGCGGGCGATTCCAATGGCTAGGGAGTACATCGCACGCGACCCGCGCACCGGCGAGAGGATTGGAGCCAAGCGAAAAGGGGCTCGGAAGGGAGTCGGGATCGCTGCCTTGTCCCCAGATAGCGGGCCGTGGCAGAGGTTGGAGCCCCACGAAATCCTACCACTAGCCAACGGGGAGTCTGGGAAGATAGAAATCTTGGCTGACGGAAAGAGGTGGCTCCTAGGAAGGATTGACGCTATCAAGGCACTAGCAAAGGTTCCAGAGAAGGACGCTGAGCGTGCTTACGATTCCTTGATCGATGCATTAGAGGACGACTTCCCAGACGTCAGGATCGCGGCTCTGAAGACCCTTCCCTCTTTCTCACTCAGGAGGCAGGGGATATTGCTCCACTGCCTATCTGACAGGCTTGTGGACGAAGAGGATTCTGTGAGAGAGGAGGCGATGACATGCCTGAAGAAGGTTGCACCCCTATTCCCCTCGGGATGCGAGGAGATCCTAAGGAGGGAGCTTCGGGACAGCAGGAAGAACCACAGGGGAAATGCCTTCGAGGCATTGAAGCTAGCAGCCAGAGAGTGGCCCGAGGTAGGATGCCTGCACCTTGACGAGCTGATCAGGGAAGAGGAAGATGACCTGCGAATAAGAGGGTCGCTAATCCTAAGGACGATAGCATCCAAGGGAGGAGCCGAGGCATGGGACCTGATAGGGTGGTCGCTTCAAGACGAGGAGGTGAGGGTACGGAGGAACGCTTCCAAGACCCTCACAGTACTCGCTGATGTAGAGCCGAGGGTAGCCGCAATACTGGTGGAGTCCAGCATCGGCGAGGATGACAGGCAAATCAGGGGATCCGTGATCAAGGCACTGAAGAAGCTGGACATCCAGAGTCCGAGAGTAGTTCAGATGATACTCAAGGGGGCCGCTGACAAGGACCTCGAGATGAGGAGGGCGTGCATCGGGCAGATATCGATCATACTCTCTGGACAAGAGCTGAGGGAGGCGGCAGGTGAACTCCTGAAGAAGGAGAAGGACCCCAGTCTCAGAAAGAGGCTCAAATCCCTCGCCATGGATCTAGACTTCGAGGGGACGGAGCAAGAGAAGAACCTGAAGCTCGCTGCAGCGGACTACGTGCCCAAGGACGACGATGTGGAGGACATCCCCCCTCCCCCTGCCATGGGTGAGGATGATAAACGCCAGTCAGGTCGGGCGGGCAGCGAGGAAGGCAGATGAGTGACGATTTCGACGGGAAGCTTGAGAGATTCGAGAGGCTCTGGGAAGGAGTAACTCCGAAAGGAGTTAACAGAACAAAGGCTCTGAAGTTCAGGCAGTACATGAGGAATCACGTCCTCCAGAAGTTCCACAAGCGCAGGAAAGACCAGTGGGCAAATGCGGACAAGGGGCACTACAACCACGGTTTCTCCAGCAAGGACCAGTTCCTGACCAAGGACAATTGCAGGAAATACTGGATGGGCGAGCTCCAGAAGGACATCAGAGAAGCTGAGACCTGGTCCTGAGGCCAAACGATGACCTCGCTATCATTCAATGACTGGGACCTCGAGAAGCACGTGGCTGATGCCATAGGCCAACTCGGCTGGGAAGAGCCGACGCAGATACAGGTTGAGGCCATACCATTCGCAAGAAAGGGCATGGACGTCGTAGGGCAGGCCAGGACGGGCTCTGGAAAAACCGCTGCTTTCGGAATCCCCATCATCGAGTCTTGCGAACCAAACGGATCGACTCAGGCGATAGTGCTCTGCCCCACCAGGGAGCTCGCCGTACAAGTGGCGGAGGAGATCCAGTCCCTGCAAGGAAAGAAGGGCCTCAGGATCGAGACTGTCTACGGAGGGACGGACATAGAGAAGCAGGCAAGGCTTCTCGACAAGGGGGTCGACGTGATCGTAGGGACCCCTGGCCGTGTAATCGACATGAGCAAGAGGGGCCACATAGACCTCTCCGAAATAGGAATCTTCTGCCTAGACGAGGCAGACAGGATGCTAGACATGGGATTCTTCCCCGACGTCCTATGGATCGTCGAGAAGATGGGCGACAGGGAGCAGACCCTTCTCTTCAGCGCCACCTTCCCACAGGAGGTACTAGATGCCACAGAGGAATTCACCGAAGACCCCGTTCACGTGATGAGCGAGGACCTCGAGGTAGAGGTGCCGGAGATAGACCAGTTCGCCATCAAGGTAGGGCGACTGAACAAGATGTGGGCACTGGGGAGGATCGTGGCCAGCATGACCGAGGAGGACCAGATGCTCATATTCACGAACACCAAGAGGATGGTGGACATGCTGGGAGAGAGACTGGACAGGCAGGGAGTGGACTCCGCCTCGCTACACGGGGACATGGCTCAGAACAAGAGGGAGAAGATCCTCGACAGATTCAGGGATGGAAGCAAGAAGATACTCGTCGCCACTGACGTGGCTGCCAGGGGCCTCGACGTCGACGGAATCACGCACGTCGTGAACTACGACCTCCCGGACGAGACGGAAGTCTACGTGCACAGGATCGGGAGGACCGGCAGAATGGGGAGGAGCGGCCAGGCCTGGAGCTTCGTCGGTGGCTCAGAGATTGGGCAACTGGACAAGATAGCGAACACCTGGGCCATGAGCATCCCCGTGGTCGAGGCGCCAGACCTGCCCAAGGGCGCTAAGGAAATGGCAAGGCTGAAGGAGGACTGGGACGAAATCTCGGACAGCTTCGGGATGGTCACCGTCAGGGTCTCCGTAGGAAAGGGAGAGGCCAGCAAGCTAGCTCTATCAGACTGGATAGTGAAACAGGCCCGAGTCCCGGAGGTAGCGATAGGCGAGATATCGATGGGTGACTCGGAGTCGACGGTTGAGGTCCACATGAAGAAGGCGTCCTACGTGATCGACGTCCTGAAATCAAGGGAGTTCGAGGGCAGGAGCCTCGAGCCAGCCATAGTTAGCTAGCCCAAGGGAACTGCAACGACCCCTCCCGAAGGGAGGGGGCTTCCGCATCCTAAATATATCCGGACTAACAAGGCCCCTCATGGCTGACGCCAAGGGAGGTAGCGCGGCCAAAGACAAGCAGGCCGCTGAGGCCGCCAAGAAGAAGGCGGAGGCCGAGAAGAAGGCCACTGAGGCCGCCAAGAAGAAGGCGGAGGCCGAGAAGAAGGCGGCAGCGGACCAGAAGAAGGCAGCTGACGCAGCCTCGAAGGACAAGGCAGCAGCCGAGAAGAGCCTCGAGGCAGCCAAGAAGGCGAGGAAGAAGGCCGAGGAAGACCTCCAGAAGGCCAGGACCTCAGCCAGCGACGCGACGAAGAAGATCAGCGACCTGAAGAAGGAGAAGGCGAGTGCCGACAGGGACCTCAAAGTCCAGGAATCGGCCAGGAAGAAGGCGGAGTCTGACCTCGCGAGGACGAAGAAGTCCGGTAGCGGGGATGTCAAGAAACTAGAGAACCTGGAGAGGCAGGTCGAGTCAGCAAAATCCAGGCTGGAGGACTCCAAGAAGGCAGCCTCCGAGGCTAAGAGGCAGTTGGAGAAGGAGAAGGAGAGCGCAGGAAAGAACTCCAAGAAGATCGCAGACCTGAACAAGGAGCAGAGCAGCCTGCAAAGCGACCTGAAGACCACTCAATCAGAACTGAAGAAGGCAGAGGCTGAGTTAGCCGCGGAGTCGAAGAAGGGGGCGTCCGAGAAGGCCAAGCTACAGCAGTTGACAGACTCGACGAGGGGCCTGAAGTCCCAGATCTCGGACCTCGCAAAGAAGGTGAAGGAAATCAGGACGAAGACGGAGGACCAGGCCAAGACACTCAGGGACTTCGAAAGCAGGCTCGCTGAGGAGACCAAGGCGAAGAAGGAGGCCGAGGCGAAGCTCGAGAAAGCCAGGAAGGCGACGGATGCCGCGGACAACAAGAGGAAGGCAGCAGAGGCCAAGACCAAGGAGGCCGAGAAGGCCTTCGAATCGACAGTAAAGCCCAGGAAGGACGCAGAGGACATGGCGAAGAAGGCCGACTCCGACAGGATCCGGGCCGAGAAGGAGCTCGAGAAGAGGGTCGGACTGCAGAAGAAGGCGGAGGAAGAGGCCAAGAAAGGCGCCGAGGACAGGAAGAGCGCCGAGAAGGCGAAGGTCGATGCTGAGAAGGCGAAGGCCGATGCTGAGAAGGCCAGAGACAAGAGCATCCAGGAGACCGACAAGGCGAGGAAGTCCCTGTCAGAGTCCAGGGCCAAGCTGAAGGATATCAGCGAAGACCTGAGGAAGGCAGAGGCGGACAGGAAGGCAGCCCAGGAAAAGGCGGCAAGCGCGAAGTCGGAGGCCGACGAGCTAACCAAGAAGGCGGAGAGCAGCAAATCAAGCGCTGAGAGCGCGAAAAATAGGCTCAAGGAGGAGAACGCGGCCGGCAAGGAAGCCAAGGCCCAGCACGCCGAGAGCAAGAAGAGGGGCGAGGCCGCCAAGAAAGAGCTCGCAACCGCAGACGAGGAGCGCAAGAAGGCAGCCGCCAAGATGGAGGAGGTCGTGAAGGCGAAGCAGGCCTACCAGAAGAGGGCCTCCGAGGAGAGGAAGAAGGCCGAGGAAGTCGAGGAACAGGTATCCCAGAAGAGGAAGCTGACAGCCGACACGAAGAAGAAGTCCGAGTTCGAAGCGAAGGCGAAGGCCGAGGCCGATGCGAAGGCGAAGGCCGAGGCCGACGGCCACAAGAAGGCGAAGGACAACCTGAAGGCGGAGACCGAGAGGTGGAAGGAGGCCGAGAAGGTGCTCGGGAAGACGACGAGCGAGCGGAAGAAGGCCCAGACGGAGTCCAAGAAGGCCAAGGAGGCGAAGGAGTCGACCCACAAGGAGTTCCTGGACGCAAAGCAGAACAGAATCGAGGCCGAGAACGCGGCCAAGCAAGAGGAGAGGGACCTGAAGGACGCCCAGAGACGGGCGGAGGCCGAGGCGAAGGCCAGGAAGGACCTAGAGAAGGAGATCGAGGAGGAGGAGAAGCGAAGGAAGATCGCCAAGGCCAAGAAGAAGGCCCTCGAGAAGAAGAAGCTGACGGCCGAGGAACTGGCCATGGAGGAGGCCAGGAAGCGGCAGGAGGCCAAGGACCGGGTCAAGAGGAAGGCCGAGAAGAGGAGGAAGAGGGCCGAGGAGGAGCGCCAGAGGAAGATGCTGGCGGCATCCGAGGCCGAGCAGCTCGCCGAGGTGAACAGGCTCGAGGTGGAGATGAGGCTCAACGACCTGAAGACCCAGGAGGGCACGATGGCCAAGGAGGACTACATCCTAGCGAGGATCAACATCAAGGCCATAACCATCGACTTCGAGGTCATCGGGGAGGCCAACGGCCACACCGACGACCTGCAGCAGATCGACGGCATAGACGAGGGGCTGGAGCGGAGGCTGAACACCCTGGGCATATCCACCCTGTCGCAGATCTCGAAGATGGACGACGACATGAGCGACGTCGTGAACGACGCGATAGAGTACATGCCTGGAAGGATCCGAAGGCAGCTCTGGGCAGAGCAGGCCCAGATCCTCCTGGAGTG
>Ga0208261_1000257_pt1 | contig 22157 bp, 16 predicted proteins | sample Knorr_S7_td_DCM__FD_185595 | JGI IMG/M metagenome (GOLD analysis project Ga0208261, IMG submission 185595) | Marine microbial communities from Southern Atlantic Ocean transect - Knorr_S7_td_DCM_ad_131m_LV_B (SPAdes) (version 3) | ecosystem: Environmental > Aquatic > Marine > Oceanic | place...
CATAGAGAATATTTCCCCGAACTGACTTCAGAAAATTGTCTAATCTAGAGAGACCCATCTTGCTCGCATTATAGTTCTTGTTATGGATTATTTAGCATCACAAAAAGGCATCTATTAAATTTCTTGCCAAACCTAACGTGAGAGAAAAAATGGCAGGATTTTTTTCCCGCTTTTTTGGAATTAAAGGTCGTTTTTCCCTGAGAGAGGGTCTGCGTAAACTAATCGATCATCTGGACAAGTAGCACGTACCAACTCAAGCACATTCATAAACTCCTCTACATTATCACAATTTACTTGTTTGGTATCACCTTCACTAGAATAAAGATAGAAGGTTCTTCTAACAGGATCTACCACACATTTCGTGAGATACTCTTCGTCTTCCATCTTATTATTTGACATATTTAGACAGTATACACCATCCTAGAATAAATGTCAACGAGTCCAAGTATTTTGACCAGAATAAGAAGAATCATTTCCTTTAGGATCAGGATAATCTTCCCATGTCTCACCTTCATACTCTACCACTAAAGGATTTATATCCTTTCTTTCAGCATACACATGATAAAAGCAATCAATTGGCATTCCACCTTTTGATTGTAAATAAATCTTCTCATCATCCCACCTCTTTATTATAATGTCCTGATGAGCACCGATAGGTTGAAGTTGGACTGAAATACTATCTAAATGAACTAGACCTTTCCAATAAGAAGGTAAGAAAATTTCTTTTCCACTTCTCAATCTACCTCGATGATAAACACCAACCTCTGCACCCTCAATACATGCATGAGCAAGACGATAACCTTCCTTTGATGGATGAGGGATGTCAAACTTTTTAGGTAGTCCATCTGCTACTGAATGTCTTGCCTCTAATCTTCCAGTGGAAATACAATCAACTGATCCAGTAACATAGATATCTCCATCAACAAATACTCCCCCACGAATCCATTGTGCTGTTGGAATGGATCCAGATGTACCAAGAGACTTCTTAGGCATCTCACAATCAGGATCATCATTAGTAAGTGACCCTACCATCATCGTAGCACCAGTATGATCAAACTCAGAAGGTTCACCAAAAACTACTGGACCTTCCGCAAACAAAGCACCATTAATTTCTTCATCACCTTCTTTAATAGCAGGAACAATCCCTACTCCTATTCGTACTGCCTTTCCACAGTTTAATGTTTCTTTTTCTATAGCCATTTTAATTTTTATTGAAGTTCATTAGTGCCTGGTTTATATTGTTGAGATGGTTCTCCTCTATCTAGTGATGCAACAGTAGCAGGAGAAGCACTTTCAAGACTGTTCTGTTGTCTTTCTCTTTGTCCTCCAAACTTAGAGGGTTTTCCAAACACAGCATCAGTGATGTTACTAATTAGAGAGGCATAAGTTGATAAAACTCCATTAGCAGCAGTTTCAAAATCACCAGCACTACACATCTTTGTGAAGACCTGCGAACTAGTAATTAATTTTTTACACTTAAGATCGACAGTCTCTTCAATATCCATTTTAAGATGTCCTCTAGTCTCACCTTCGCCTTTAGTAACTAACTCAATGTCAGTTGCTTCCATTCTAATTTTACCATTACTGGCTTTGATAATAATATTACCATTCTCTGCATGAATAAGGCAAGACTCTAATGCTTCTTTTTCTTCACGATCATCAATCCAAGGATACCTTCCACAGGTTAATGACAATCTACCAGGACTAGTAGAAGTGGTAGAAGATCTTCTATTGTTATCTATTTCTAAACAAAATTGATGCTCTCCATCTTGTTTGTTTTCTAATTTAACAGCATTAGTTACAGCACCATCCTTTGATATACCGCCAAGAAAAACACCTCCTTTCTCATTCGATCCAATACATAAAGAAGTATAATTTTTCTCAGCAGTAGCAGTTGGTGGTCCGTTTTTATTATCCCCTCCTCTACTATTTGGATTTTTATTTGTTTTAGATCCTTGCATTTTATGTTAGATTATCAGGGGTACCAGGAATGTCTAGTCGTGGATTATCACTACTTATATCAGTACCCTGTCTGAGGATTGCAGAAGCAGGTGTGGTGACTTGAGCATCGATGCTTTCTTGTAGTGTATCATAAATCTGCACCAATTGACCAGCAGTTTCATAATATCCAGCATATTTAACACCATCTTTATAGAAGATAGCACCATAATATGCACGACCATCATAATATCCAGTCTGCTTCACACCTACCAGATCAGTAACTTGTAATAATTTATCACGATCCAAACCAGGATCTACAGGATCAGGAACTACCTCTACTACAGGAACTCCTCTAAATCCAGATCCTGTTGGAGAATCTATTGTTACACGAGGATAACCTGTAATTCCAACTCCAACAGTATCATCATCAATACATATTTTTTTAATTCTTCCATAAGAATCCATCTCGCATATATGGGCTTTAGTACCACCTCCATTATTACCTATATCTACTGCATCATCAGGATTATAATTGATTCCAGGCGTATCTATAATTATTTCTTTTAACTTTATTCCAACAGGATATCCAGGACCAGTTGGTGGTTCCCAACCATTACCTGGAGATATAGGAATCACTTCATCAACCACCCCTGCTCCTCCTACTACATTAGGACAAGGTGGAGGGATAAGTATACCTGACACACCCATAGGATTTTCTGCCCAAGATTTATGTTTAGGTTTTCTACCTGCAGCCACATTTACATCCACTTTTCTAGTAATTGAAAGAGCCATTCCAGATGGATTGTTAAACCATGCTTGCTGTCCTCTATAATAATCAGCAGATAATTTTTTAAATAAACCATCAGCAGCAATATTAGTCTTACCTAAGTTTCCAAAGGAGGGAGCAACAGCTACCACATGCTTTCCTTTAGTTACTTTTATCATCTTTGTTATACCAGTTTTCCAATTTGCTTCATCTCTTGCAGAAACTCCAGCAATTGTATCAAAATCTCCTATAATTATCTCCTTACCATCCAAATATACTGATCCATGAGCATCATGAGCAAATAGAAATTTATAAGTATCATCTGCAGGAAAATCAACATTAGACCAAACATAATTTATTACTTGACCACTACCCCCAACTGGATAATCAGGAGCAACCCCACTCTTTTTCATAAATTGTCCATATCCTTTAAAAGCATAGCGATATAATTTAGGACCATCATAAGTAACTGCATCTTTCTGCACCTTAACTGATGCTACAGAAGAATCTACTTTAAACTTACATATATTACCTTTAATATCATAAAATTTACCATGAGATGCCGTACATACCAAATCATCAAACGTTACCCCTCCTTGTTGTTCTGCTGGTACGTTAGGAATATCCTCTACCATTAATACACCACCATCTGTTTTTAAAGCAGCGAGTGGAGCAGGATAATTACCCATCAATCCTTGTCCTGCATTTTTAATTTCAACAATATATTCTTTCCCAATCTCTACTCGTCTTATAATACCTTTCTTACCATCTAATTGACGCAACTGAGTTTCTTCAACAGGATCAAAAGTTTCAACCTCAGGTTCAGATAATTGTTTCACACTATTAGCAGTAAAATGTGCTCTAGTATCCCCAAAAGAATCTGCACCTGCGGTTGCACCCCCAGAAGTATCAAGATCAAAGAAATTAATTCTTCTACCTGGTATCTCTCGACTAACATTATCTAAACTACCAGCAGCATCAATGATAGGATCAGCAGCACCTGCTAATCTTTTAGTTGTTATAGGATATTCTTTACCACTTTTAAAGGTTCCTTTTTTAGTTACAGAACCTCCTCTAAAAGGCCATCCTGATAAATCTCTAGGACCATCAGTTCTTCTAAAAGATAGAGGAGTATCTTCGGTCTGAATGATGATATGACTAACAGCAATAGGTGGTGGATCAAATGATGGGATAGGTGGATCAGATAACTGAGTAATTGAGTTAGTGCTAAAATATGCTCTTACATCTCCATCGAGATCTGGACCTGATGTTGCACCACCACTGGTATCTCGATCAAAGAAATTTATTCGTTTATCTGGACCAGAACTGCTAGTATTATCCAAACTACCAGCAGGACCAATTACAGGATCAGGTGCTCCTGATATTGTACTAAAGGTAACTTCATATTCCCTCCCATTTATAAAGGTTCCATTTTGAATTACTACTCCTCCTCTACCAGGCCAACCATCTAATAACATTCTTGGTCCATCCGACTTTGTAAAAGTAAGAGGAGCACCTTCAGTCCTAACAGTAATAGAAGTTACTGCATCTCCACCACCACGCTTAGGATCGTCTACATGATAACGAAACTCTAATGCTACATCTACCAAATAGTTACCAGTAACCTGCAAGAAATACTTACCACTCTTCTTCACGAACTTCATGGTGGCAGCAACAGGCACAGGATCAGGAGGAGAAGGTAGTGCTACATATCTAAAATCAAATCCAACTTCCACCAAATCATTACCCGTAACCGCCATGAAATAATCGCCACCCCTCTTTATAAATTCCACATTAGCATCAACTGCTGGTTTAATTTGAGGTGGTGGAGTTACTTTTCCTGCTATTAATTTTGGACCTTGTTCATAAAATAATCCTTTAATGTCTATAGAATTAATAAGAGCTGTATTAGTCGTTACTTTAAAATCAACATCAACTGTCTTAGCAAGAGATCCCTCTCCAGCATCTACCCAGTCAGCAGCATTAAAAATCTTTTGGTCTATTAAATTCCTCTCTTCAAACAAATAATTCTCAACAACAACTTTTATCTTAGATGGTCCTTCATTTAGAAAAACCATTGTCTCATCTTTAACCTTACCTGATCTTTTAGTTTCTAATTCTAATTTACCATCAATATAAAACTGAGAATTATCATCTGCCGAACCCTTTAACTTATAAAAACCATCGTAAGGAATATCTACTGTCCATTCATTCTCAAAAGGAGTCCCACCACCTGATGTACTGTCTATATCATATGGTGGTACAGGAGACATTGCATATTTGTTAAGGAACGGTCCCCATCCATCAACATATACTGGATGCCATTGGACAGTTCCACCAGCAAATCTAGTAGTCCAGAAAGGATTAGGAGGACATCTACCTTCCTGTACTGGTTTAGGTTCTTGGGGAACAGGTGGATTGGGTGCATCAATTATCATGGCAACACCCATTGGGTTTTTATTCCAATCTAATTTCGCAACTCTTTCTTCTTTTGTAAAAACAGTTGTAATATTAATAGCCAAAGCCATAGGGTTTAATCCCTTTCCAAATCCAAATTTACCACCAGGAATTTGTTCTAATCCAGCAAAAATATTATAAGTTCCTTCCTTTATATAATGGACTTCTCTTAATTTACCAGTGCTTCTATATCTACCCTTAACTATGGTAAATCCTTCCTTTCTAATCTCAACTTCATCTCCTATTCTTAAATTAACATTATCATCAACTGCTATCTCAATAATATAGTTACCACTTATAGGAAAATTAACATTATTCCATCTGATTTCATGAGTTCCTGCATAAGGATTGTCAGGAAGAGTAATAGTAGTATCAAAAGGACAAATTCCATAGTCATTTATAAATCCCTGCCCACTACCAGAATTTATTCTCCATAGTTTTCTATTCGCTTTATTAATATAATCAACAGTATTAAAAATAGTCTTAAGTTTTGTAGACTCTGATGAAGTAGGTGCTTTAATTATAGTTCTTGATTCTTGTAGATTTTTGGCACTAACAAGTTTTAAAGATCCATTAGTATCTGACCCATGACTATCTAAGAAATCTATCTGACCATATTTAACACTATTAACACCATAGGTAAGATTTTGTCTGACTAATTTAGTTGATCCACTATTACCCTCAACTATAAAAGGACCATATCCAAACTCACTACGTTTAAAAACTCCTTTAGCAGAAACCGATCCTTTAGTTTTAAAATTACCATTAGAATCTTTTTCTCTTTCCAATACTAAATCAGGACCATTTGGATTAGGAATAGTAATTTTAGTAACAGCAGTCCCTGCAGTCTTTGGATTATCATTATATTCTAAACTTAAAACCAATTCAGTTTCTTCATTACCACCAACAGCAAGATGATATCCATTACTCTTAAGAATAAAATCTCCACCTGCTACTTGAATTTCTTGTCTAGTAGATATTTGATCTCCCTGAACTGTAATATCTTCTAATTTAGGATGATTATAAAGTTCTAATTTTAGTCTATGCTTACCCTTACCTGTTGACACTCTAAAAGTTAAAGGATTGGATAAGACACTACCAGCAGCACCACCTCTACCTATTTTAAAATCCGAAACCGCTTCATTATCGAAAAAGAATCGAGCCTCATTATCACATTGTACTCTAAAAATATACTCCCCATCATAAGGAAATTCTACATCATCCCATTCAAATGTATACCACCTTCCAGAAAAATCCGATCCCTTTGATTTTGACATAGGAACAGGTGATATAGCATATGAATTCATAAAATTCTCTTTATCAAACTCCCAATATGTACCAAATTTATAAGTCACATCTGACATGACAGGTTTTCCTTCTTCCTGAACCTTTTTCCATTCAGGTTGACGTTTCATATCCTGCTCAATCACAGCAAGACTCTCACCACTCTCTCGTAAATTTTTCCAATACGCAAGACCAGATGGTTCCCCTCTTCTTCCAAATAATTTTATATAAAGATTATCAATTTCATCATTGGTTCCTGTTTTTGCACCCCATGCCCAATGATGTACTTTATAAAAAGTTTTTGTTGTTCTATTATCTCCTGTTACTTTACTGGGAGCTTCATGAGTAGTCCACCAAGGACTTTGCACCCCTCGCAATTCCTTCATATAATTTTTAACTGTCTGCTCAAAAGGAGTCTCTTGAGGATTAATATACTTATTTGGATTCCATGCTCCTATATTTTTTCCTTCAGAAAATTCGACTCCATATCCTACAATTGGAGGAGCAAGTTCCATTACATGTGGAGGAAAATAATTCTCAAAATCTTCTTCATCTTCATAAGTTTGATATGTAGTAACTGTTGAACCAATTCCAGCCCTAACAACTACACCTGCTGCATATCCTGTAGGATCCTCTACTGATACCTGAGGAGGATACTTATATCCGAATCCTCCTGAAACTAAATGAACTCCTAATAAAGATCCATCCTGTCCAATAACAGGATTAGCTTGAGCTCCTACACCTCCTCCTCCAGAAAAAATTATCTTAGGATCTTTATCCTCATCATCTTTAGTAAGAATATTCGCACCACCACAAGGATCGTTACCTCTAGGAAGATCATCAACAGTTAACTTATTTACTTCATTTATATTAAGATATCGTGTCCCATCTCTATTATTAAAAATAAAAGTTGTTCCTGGATTTTTCTTAGCATATACGTTTGCATCCCATAATCCTACCCCTGACACATATCCTGTTTCCGTAGAAATATAACCCACCTTTACATCACGTAAAGTGGGTGCTCCAAAAACATTAAATGATCCTTGACGTTCAGGCATAATTATTATTTATGTGTAGGATTGGAGGTTATCCGATAGGTTTTCTGCAGCATCAGTCAACCCACTAGCAATATTAGAAATGTCAGGCATACCTTTAGTTGGTAAAGCAAAAGGTAATTTTTTAGGGATATCTAAATCAGATATCTCTGATAATGTCTCAGGATTAATAGCAGTATCAGCTAAAGATGAAAGACTAAATTGCTGTGAATCAGGCATTCCTCCACCTCCTTCATTAAGAGTATAAAAATCAGCAACAGCAGGATTAGGTGGAAGTTCAAAGGGAAAAACATTAGCTGCTATATTTTTAAAATCTAAAGCAGCACTCAGATCACCACCCAAACTACCAAGGACTGACATTATACCACCCAATCCTTGGGGTTTATTCTTACCAGAAGTAGGAGCCTCTATTTTTACCTGTCCAGGATTTGTTGTTTGAGTAGCAGTAAAAGTAGCATCAGGAGCAGTGCTATTATATGTTTCTCTGAAAACAGTTATCAAATCCCCAGTCGAATATCCAGTCCCTCTATCTCTAAGAACCAATCCAAACTGATCAATGCGACCTCGTGGTTTAATTATTTCAAACGTACATCCCGAACCACCATTAGCACCAGCAACAGTCAATACATCACCTTTCTTATATCCCGTTCCTCCTTGACCCTCAGTAATAGTAACCTTGTTTCCTACTCCACTTTCATAAGTAATATTTGCTTTACACCCACTTCCCGATCCACCTGTAGTATTTTGATTGGAATTCGTACCATCATTACTAGGAGATCCCCCTCCAGTATTATATCCTGATCCACCTGTGAGTAATTTAATATACGATTCACCCTCTGTTGTACCAGTAGCACCTCCCTCAGTCACAGTTATATCTACAGTCAATCCCTGACCACCACCAGGAGCAGTAGATGCAATACCAACTCCTCTATTGGTTACATTACCAGCATTAATAGTTGCTACATTCTCATCAGTAATATAGAAACTACCACCTTGGTTATTACCTAAACCTTCTTCATCAGTTATACCAAGAACAGCACCATCAAGACTACCATCTCTTGCCTTTGGTTTTGCTTTTTGTTCTGCATCTTCCAATTCTATTTTCATATCATCTAAGAAAGCATTCATACTTTTAATAACATTACTATTTGCTTCTACTATTACATCTTTACTTCCTGCTAATGCTTGCCCCATTACATCTTCTGCATAACAAATAGGAACAGTAGGATGAGTCTTCACATCTCCATAAAGAGTTTCATCACCATCAACAGAATTCCCAGTTGCAAAAGAATCAAATGTCAAAGTTGTATTTCCATTTGATTGAGAATCTGTATCAGTAGTGGGTAAAGTAGTACCTGTCCTTCCTGTTCTTCCTACCGTGTAAATATTATTTCTAAATCTAATCTTCTCACCTGAGGTAACTGTCATTCCAGGAATCCAATTCCGAAAGAAAGCATTTGATGTAGGAGTACTAGGATTATCCACCATACTTACTGCTTGCTCTATTAAATCATTAGGTTTTAATGTCTTAGACAAAATACCCGATAACATCCCACCAATACCATTACCAATACCACTATACTGCTTAAGCATGTCCTGATTGATAACTTGTTTCATATCAGCAAACATAGATCTCTTGGATGCTGGCATCTTTGAAATAGTTTTTGATAACTCAGCATTTAATTTCTTGTTAGTAAATTCATTCATCTTATTAAAGATGGTTTTCATATACTTTGCATTAGTAGATGCAGCATCTTGTATCATGGCATCTAAATTCATTGGAGGATTCATAGATGCATCAGCATAGTTGCCCATCGATTGTAAGGCAATATTCATTTTCTGCGTAAGATTATCAAGAGTAATCTGCATCCCTTTGATTGCCGAACCAACACTATCCTCTGGTTTAGATAAAGGAATTTTCTCTGTCAAATAACTCTGCAACTGTGCTTGTCCTGCAGTTATAAGATGAATTGCCTCTCCTTCTAATTCAGGACGACCAACTGCTCTTTTATTAGGAGAATCAGCAGCAGCAACACGACTCCTTAAATTCTTTCTTACTTCATCGCCTATAAAACTATTAGAAAATTCCTCTATTTCTGCAACACCAAAACCATCTCTTGTCCATTGGTCTCTTAAATTCTGTACCTCCTGAGTAGCATTCTCAATGTCCTGTAACATTGCTGGAGTTCTAATGCCTTGGGGGAATCCAAACTTATCAAATGCCATTATCCAAATCCTCCCAACATATTTCCTAAAATAGCACTCTCTTGTGCATCTGTTTTTGATTTAGGTCTAGATGTACCTCTATCACAAAAACCTGCTTGACACTCTGCGTTTCCTTTATCTCCTGCTTGTGTTGCAAACCCACTCTGACCTTCAAATGCTACTCCTCCAGTCAATTCCGTCTTACCTTGTAATTCAGTCTGTGCATTGTTACCTAAGATGCCCCATATAATAGGAACATTCTCATGAGCATCCATAAAGAATCCAAAGACAAAATTACCAGGACGGATGCCAGGAGTTTTTAGTGTACCTCCTTGACCTCCACCATCAGTAACTCCATACATTACAGATGCAAACTTAAGTTTCTCAGAGGGGAGGGTATCATTAGACTTAGGATGCATTCCCATGATCCTTACCTTATATCGATACCCCCATCCCTTAATTGATTCGGGATTATCAAACTTATGATTAAGAACATTATCTCTCCAAGTAGAATCATCACAAACTTGACCCATCCACCATTGGAAAGATCCTCCTAGAAATCCTACATCAGCTAACGATCCTCTTTCTGCCATATTTAATCGTCGTATACTCTACATTCCAGTGAATCTGGATGATTGTCACAATACACTTCTAAGTGCTTATCTTCATGACGTGTATGCCAATCATTAATCTTACCCTCATTAGGTTCTACTTCCTCCTCTGAATGATCGTGGAATGCATCATTATGCATCTTTAAATCTTCTTCAGTATATTCTATCATACCATGATTGATATGTTCTTTATGATCTTTAGGATCAAGATAGACCTCATGGTTTAGGTCATGGTCTGGGGTTTTAGTAGTCATAGGTTTAAATTCCTCTAACGAAAGTATTTATTTAATGTTAGGCAAGAAATTATCCTGCATCACGGTATGAGCATTTGTACCTTTCCTAAAGGCATGATTACCCTTACGTCCAGTAGAATCTCTTACTAAATTCATTTTAGTATAAGTTTCTTTCTTTGAAATGTAATGTGTGAGATCAGATATAATATATACACCACCATCCTTTTCATTTATATCATCAGCAGCAATGTCTGCTTCTAAAGTAGAAATATCTACGAAGAGAGCATCTCCTGCGTGTAATGAAAAATCTCCTGCAATAGTAAGTGTTATTGTAGAAGCAAACAATTGATTATATCTCATTACAGACTGATTGTAAATACCTTTTGTATCAAAGTTCTCTTCCTTGGATTTATCAAGTTGTTCCTCAGTAGTTCCACCAGGCTGAACTCCCTCATCAGTAACTAACCAACTTACTCTAGTTGGATTTTGAGAGTATATTCCTAGATCAGGCAACTCTTCTCCAGACATTGATAAGAAATCCTGACTTCCACCAAGCTCAAATGCTTTAGCACTCGACATAAAGTTCTCATCAAATTTAGGATCATATAAATTAAATGTATTTAACTTAGTAGAATATGCACCTGCCAACATTTTATTCTGAACATCTACTGCACTATTTCTAGAATATTCAAGAGCCTTAAGATCATATCCTGGTGCACCTGGAGAATCATCATCAGATGGAGATTCATTATAGATGACTGACTTCTTTTGTTCTTGTCCTAATAAAGTATCAAGAGATTTAAAATGATATCCATCTGAAGTCTCCCAAAATATAAATCCTGCCGAGTTTCCTGCTTTATCTTTTCCTTGAGGAGTTGCCTTAGTAGATAAAAGATTAATACAATAAAAAGGTTTTCTTTTATTCCCAATAAAATTATAATTCTTTGAACCTGTTGGTTCAATATCAATTGCCTTATCCGTCTTTAAATTTTCTTCTGCAATTTTTTTAATGTGTTCAGATATTTTTCCTTCATAACATAATTCTACTCTATTTGGTTCCTCTTGATTATTAAATAACTCCTCAGAAACGAGTTGTAATTGAGCTGCAGATTTAGTAGTTTTATCATCGAAAGGAGTTATACCATTCACTTTTAACTTTAATGTTAAATTGTTATCTCTATTATCAGTAAAACTTAATTCAACTTGCTCTCCACCAACAACAGGTAATTTATCAAGAACAGTACCTGTATTCTTACAGTTACTCCCTGTCTTTTGATTATTAACACTATCTCCCGAATCAGAATAAGTATAGGTTGCTCCAATAGTATTAGATAAAAGACTTTCAAAATATTGTAGAAGAATTAATCCACCAGTTAAATCTACAGTATTAGAACTATCTTTATGAGAAGTTACTATTATTTTTTCAACCTCACACGGAGAACTTAGTTTTTTTGCTAACTCCTTTTCTTCCTCTTTCTTTAAAGCATTAACTGAAGTGCCATGACGATTTTTTTGTCTCTCTGATTTTTGACGTTCGTTTCCAGTAACAACATTTGTATTTTGTTGCTGCAGTTTCTGTAACTCCTGAGTTCTTTTTCTTTTTGCTGCTGTTTGAGATCCTGCCATGTTAATTCCTCCTAGTTATATTTAACGCTTCTGTAATTCCTTAGACCAATTAGAACTACTACCAGAAGAATTCAGTGATAATGATGCTAGTTCTACTTGTTCAACACCACCTTGCTGATCTGTGCCAGTATTAGTTGTTGGATTTCTCTTTTGTGTGACCACATAGGTTGTTGATCCTGAATCTTCTTCATAATCTGCGTAAGTATTAAGACCACTATAATCATTACCCATTGATTTTCCTAACTCCACTGCCATCTGCTGCTTGGCACTTAAAGGTTTTCCTTCTTCAACTCTTTCACCAGCAATCTCTGTATAGTTTTCTGAAGTAGTGCTTGATTCTCCATCATCCCCCTTAAGATCTTTATCTTTCTTATCTTCATTTTCTTTAGGGTCTTTATCTCCAAAAATCTTATCATATAATAAACCACCCAATAAATCACCACCAGCACCACCTAAAAACATACCAATTGCAGTTCCAATACCTGGCAAAGGAACTAATGTACCTAGTGCTCCTCCTACCCATGTACCTAGACCTGCACCTACTGCCATGAATGCAGACCTTCCTAGTGGTTCCTTAAATACAAAAACATTTAATAAGAAATCAACTAGAGGTCCTAAGAAAGGAATCTTCTTAACTATAGGACTGATAATCTTCTTAGCAGCCTTTAGTGTACCCGAAACTGCTTTAAGTCCCGCCTTACCTGCAGTGGTTGCTCCTTTTGCTGCTCCTTTTGCTGCAGCAGTAACTGCCTTGGTGGTGGTAGTTGCTACCTTACTTGCTGGTTTTACTATATTTTTTGTAAGAGATTTAGATGCACTCGTTGCTACTTTAGTTGCAGGTTTTACTATATTTTTAGTAATTGCCTTCGTTGCTTTCTGGGTAACTGGTTTTAAGGCTTTAGTTACAGGTCTTACTGCCTTTATTAACTTCTGACGTTGCTTAGTAAAAGATTTTTTAAATTGTTTTACTGCTTTAGATCCTGGTTTCTTACCTCTTATCCTTATCTGAGGTCTCTTAGGTTTTGGTTTTGGTTTAATTTTGGGTGCTTTTATCTTTCCTTTCTGAAGGGCAGTTATCGCTCCTGCTCCTCCTCCCGTGAGCATTGTCTCTGATAAACCTTTACTCTTAGAAATGTCATCATCTTCTTCATCCTTTTTTTTCTGATCTCCTACTGTTTGGTTTCCAAAGAAAACATCATACATCAATCCACCTAGTGCATCACCTGCCCATCCCCCTAGAACTGCACCTACAAACGTACCTGCACCTGGAATTATACTTCCTATTGCACCACCTAACCATGCTGCTAGACCTGCACCAATTGCCTTGAACGCTGCTTTCCCAACAGGTTCTTTAAACACAAGAAGATTTAATGCAAAGTCTATCAAGGTTCCTATGATAGGAATCCCTCTTACAGTAGGACTTACAAATCTCTTTACTGTTTTAAGGAAAGTTTTACTTCCTTGTTTCCCTAAAAGAGTAGTTAATCCTTTTCTTCCTAATTTTGTTGCAGTAGATCGTGCAGCAGTGCCACCATATCTCTCAACTGCTTCACCACCAAATTTCTTAATCGCTGCATTTCTACCATACCTTTGAGCATATCTTGTAACTGCTGCTGGTTTAACACCACGAGCACCACCTACTCTAGTAAGACCACCAGGACCACCGCCGCCACCAAACATACCTGATCTTGCTCCTACCATTGCAGCAATCAATGCTGTATTAAGAAGAATTTTAAACGTGTTTGATAGAGTATCAAATAACTTAAGTCCAGATTCACCAAACAAATTACCTACGGTTCCTCTGACACCATCATAAATTCCATATCCCAAACCAATCAAACTGGTAAAAGTATTCAGAAGTTTTCCTCCCCAATCAATAACAAAATTTGCTACTGCTGCTAATCCTAAAGCAAGATTTTTAAATAATCCTACATTATCAAGCAAACCCATCAAAATTTTACCTAAAAATAAGGTAACAAAAAAGTTTATAATATTTCCAAATATACTTTTTGCTTTTGTAGGTACAAGTCTACCAAGTCCAAACTTTCTACCATTCTTTTTGGTAGCACTTTCTAATTTCTTTTCGCTATCATCATCTTTCTTTTTTTCTGATCCTCTCTTTCTTTCAGTTTCTCTTATTTTATCTAATGCAATTGATCCCTTCAATAAGGTATCAACATCCACAAGACTAGTCTTAATTCTAAATGCGGTTCCTTCTAAAGTTTCTGTTCCTATAGAAGGAGTTGCCTTACTAATAGTGTTTGCATCGATGGCACGAGAAGAAGGAAGCAAAGGAGTTTTAGGTTTAACATTAACAGGAGTTGCTTCTACATCTACTGTTTGTTGAGAGGCAGGTGTTTCCTTTCTCTTAAACATACGACCAGCCATCTTAGACCCACGACCTGCCCTTCCTACTACTCCTCTTGCTATTGCTCCTAACACCATATTCCTATACCACTATCCCCAAAACATCTACTTTAGCTGGATCTATCATAAAAGAAGGTCTCAGAGTAAATTGAGGAATTTCATTACCACCTGCGTCTGCTTCTTGATCTTGTTGTTGCTGTTCATTAACTGCTTGCTCATATGCAACTACAGTATTCTTTTTCTCCTTAGGTTTTACTTCATACTTATCAGTATTGACCATTGCATCAACATTACTACTGATTGGTCCTAAGATCCCACTACTACCACCTTTACTACCACCTTCTTTTTTACCACCACCAAACAATCCACCAACAGCACCTGCAGTTTTTCTTATCAATCCACCACCACTTTTTTTATCAAAGTCAAATAGATTACCCGTAAGTTGATCAGCAGTACCACCAACAACACGTTTAAGTCCACCAAATAATCCACCACCTTTTTTCTTTTCCGTTACTGGAGTCTGTGTTGGTGTGGAAGTGCCTCCCCGACTTGCTATTATTTGACTCTGGATTGCATGTATTTCGGCTCCAATTTCATTCCATCTCTTCCTATCCTTTCTTGATAATTTACCATCAGGTCCTCTGTCCATAGCATCTCTCTCATTTCGTAACTTTTCAAGTTGTGCCATTGGTCGATTATCAAAAGCTTCTGCCATAGCATTTGCTCTCTCTTGAGTCATTGGTTGCCCACCACCTTGCAATCCTTGAACTAACCCACCACTCATAAAATGCTGAACCAAACCACCACCAGTATATCCCATTTTATTCATCTGTCTTGCTCTATCCTCTGCTGATATTCCTGCCTTTGCTGCTGCACTAGTAGTATCTGCTTGTGCTCTTAAGAATAATCTATTTGCTGCTGTGCCTGGAATATCTTTATTAATATCAAATGCCATATCTCCCTTGAAGTTAGGATTATCCAGTGTCTGACTTCTAATAAAAGTCATCTTCTGAAACAATGCTTGCGAAGCTTCTGGTGGTATCTCTTCATTACTCTGTACCATCCCCACTGAATTATTAAAAGCAGATTCACTTTGATTAGCAATGAACTCACCAAAGTTTGGCATCTTTCCATCCCTATCCATTTTTAATTTTATACCGTTATAAGCATCAGGATTCTCATCTACTGCTGCATTCTGTTGCTCCATGAACTGTTTGAGAAAAGGAGAAACTACTTTTACAAACTCCTTTTGATGTTCAGGATTATCATAATCAAAATCCTCTCGTAATCCAAAATCTGCAGCAGTAGGAGTAGTAGGATCTCCACCATCAGCAAATCCTTTACGTTTTTTATCTGGCATCAATACTGGAATATTAGTTCCACCAGCAGCAGCATTCATTCCTTCAAGAGTATCCACTCCATATTCCTGAACTGCTCCCTTACTCATCACAAACTCACCAGGAGTTAGCATTGCAGGGACTGTATCCTTATTACCAGATCCAGGAACTGTTCCACCCTTATTCATTTGAAGTGGTTCTTGCTGATCATCACCACCTTGCATTCTACCTATACCATATCCAACTCCACCAGCAAGTGCGAGAGGAGCAGCAACTTTAGCAATCGCACCTATTTTTCCACCACCAGGAATCATCTTCATAAATTTAGCAGACTTTAAAGCCACAATAGCTTTACCCATTGCAGGAATAAACCACATAATGGTTTTAATTAACCCTGCAACTAATCCACCAAATCCTGTTCCAAATAGTAACACTGCAGCAGTCAGAGCAGGCCACCAGTCCTTCACAAATCTAACTAAAGTTATTATCTTTCCTTGATTGGCTGGATTACCAAACCAATCTATAAAATTCATCAAGATTTTTCCTAAGAAAAGTGTTTTTATAAAATTAAGTATCTTACTCCATATACTCATCACAGGTTTTATAATTGGATCTGCGAATTTTTGAAGAAGTTTTGGTTTCTCTAATTTTTTCTCTTGACTCGCACGATCTTTCTCCTCACGCTCCCTTCGCATACTTTCAGCAACACCTTTGTCATTATCTTGCTGCTGAATCAAAGTATCTCTAATCGAATCAACAGTAGAAGCAATGGACTGAAGAGATTCCAATAAAGGACTCCCCATTTGCTGTGATTTATCCTGCTCTACCTCTGATTTTAATTGTTTATCTACATTCTGTTTACGAAGTTTGACGATGTTCTTTAATAAAGTAATCTTCTTTTCATTTGCAGTAACTCTTCCCTCTATATTATCGCTAGACTCTTTACTGGTTCCTTTCTTAAATGAATCGGCAGTTATAGTTGACCTCTTAACATTAAGCCCACCAAGTTTTTCCTTTTCATTCTTTAAAAAGGAAGATCCTTGTATTAATTGTTGGCGAGATTTAGCCATACTTAGATTGCTGTTGTTTGTTTTTTAATTCTTCCTCTTCAAGATGCTGTCGAAGAAGACCCACATAGATGTCTCGTTCCCAAGGCATCATATTTTCAATCTCTGTTAAGCTATATTTATGGTACTGCATCAAGGCAAAATTCACTCGGAAATAAGATTCCAAGTTCATATATGCCATGCCTATGCGAAAAAAGACGCTAAGCCCTCCAGTACCACTTCACTTTCAACTTTTGTTTTAGGATTAGTAACTTTAATAGTATGAGATAATTTAGGCATAGTCTCAAAGAACTTTTCAATATCCTTAAACTGTGATGAATTCATTGACTCAAGAAATTCTTTTACTTCTTTCTTAGTACAATCAGCAGTTGCCCAAACTTCTTCTTCATTATAAATCTTATCGATACAAGTACCAATCAACTCAAAAGATTGTTCCATTTGATTTCCATCATTAAAATCAAAATTGTTCTTGATAAACTCATCTAAAGAAGGATATTTAAGTTCCATCATCAAATTATCATCTAACTTAATTTGTTTATTATGTTCATCATTTATCTGAACTTTAATATCATCAACATCAATAGTAATTGGAACCTCAGTCTCCTTATCATCAGGACAAATAATCCTAAGTTCTAATTCTTCTCCAACAGATTTACCACGAATATGAAGAAATAGAAATTCAATATCAAATGTAGGAAGAGTTTCTACTTTAATTCCTTTAGTAAGAACACAACTTTTAAGAACAGATTTAATTGCTGTTGTGATCTGCTTGGTATCTTCACTCTCCAATGCAAGCACTAAAAGTTTTTCTTCTTTAACAAGGAAAGGTCTATATTTAACAGACTGACCTGTTGATGGTAACTCCAACTCATAAGTCGGAGTAGCAATTTTTGGTAAAGGCATAATATCCTAATACAATTCAGTGTACTTTATTTAGAGGGGTTTTATTGATCTCCTATAAAGTTACCATTCTCATCATAAAAACTTATAGAATCAATTTGTTCCTGAGTTATTACTTTATTTTTTTCAGCATTAAATTCTGATAACCCTGTGGGATCTATGGCAAAATTTTTACTTGGAGCAGAACCTTGTGCTCCTGATATTCCTTGTACAATATACCTAATATATGTCAAAGATACAGTGCATCTTAATAAATCTGACCCATTATAGGTAACAGGCATTGCGGTTATATTTCTTGGAAAACTCTTTAGGAATTCATACTTTAATCTTTGTTTATAATCTCTTTCAAATTTAGTAACTGTTAATCCCGTAGCAGTATAACCTGCTGTTCCATCAGGATATCTCATTCTATAAAAATAATTATTCGATCTCACCTCCTTTTCTGATCCTTGTGGTCCATATTGTTCTCCTGTAATATATGCCATCCATGTTTCAAAAACTCTAATTGGTAAATAATCTTTCGCATCTACATAGAATGTTAAATCTATTACTTCATCAAATACCCTTCTATATGCATGTCTCTCAGTAACACCTGTAAAATTATTATTAATTTCCGTTGTGGCTAAGGAACTTCCAGGAAGTGTTGCTTCAGAACACAATAAATGAAGTTGCTCTTGATGGGGGTTTTGGGAATAACCAAATGCATCACTCATTACCTTATCAAATCCAGGAGGCAATCCAATAGTCACCTCATAATGAGATGTCAATGCTGGACGCAATAGATTAGATTTAATCGCAGCTATGTTTTTTACAGAAGGCATTTATAAATACTTTTTGACCTTATATATTATATATGGCTGAAAGTAAGAAAAGTCTTTACAAACCTAAATTTCCCAAGAAATATAAGGGTGATATATCTAATATCATATGCCGTAGTAGTTGGGAGAATAAATTTTGCAGTTGGTGTGACTTAAATGATAACATTCTAGAGTGGGGAAGTGAAGAATTCTTTATACCATACCGTGCTCCTGATGGTAAGACCCGTCGTTACTATCCAGACTTTATCATTAAGGTAAAGGAAAGCACTGGTCAAGTGAAAACATATGTAATTGAAGTTAAACCTGCCAAGCAAACAAAACCACCTAAACCAAGAAAAAAAGTGACTCAATCATATATCTACGAATGTAAAACCTATGCTACTAACCAAGCCAAATGGAAAGCAGCAGATGAATGGTGTAAAGATAAGAGAGTTGAATTTAAAATCATCACAGAAAAAGAATTAGGTATCCATCATGGTAGATAGTTTTGGATTTAATGATGGGATAGAACAACAACAAGAAAACAATAGAATCAGACAATATCTCAGTGATTTAAACAATAAAACCAATGATCCAGAAGAAATGATGCTAGAGATCATGGAGGTTCTTAATCAAACTGTAGAACCTATCCCTGAAGTAGGAAAGTTCTATACCTTTGTTTATAATGCCAAGACTCCTGGCGAAACTTATGATCAACATCCTTTGATTGCTTGTACTTCACTAGAGAGATGGGGATTCCGTGGTCTTAACTTTCATTGGCAAAAATATAGGAACTATACATGGGAAGAACTAGCAGGACAACTATATGTGGTGCAATATAATGAACTCGATGACCTTCTTGCCATACCTTATGCTAAATTCCTCCTAAATAACTAAAAAATAATATCCAAATGTCTAGTTTACCTGTTGGTACACAACTATATCAAAGCAGCCAAGCACAATCAAGTTTTACAATACCTGGAGGGGGTAATGAAAAGTATTGGATGAAAGTAGCTAAAAGTGGTCCTAATAAAGGTAAAATAGAATTATGGAATTCACAAATTCTTGATGATCGTCGCATTGGTGTATTGGATTCTAAAACAGGAAAGTGGGATTTTAATGAAGCACCATTAGGTATAGGAGTTGGACATATAAAAGTAAATGGAAAAAGAGTAAATGAAATGGAGCTTTTAACAAATCAAAATGTTAACGGACAAAGTGTACCCAAATTTATTATAGATAAAGCTCAACAATTAATAATTCAAGACGAACTCCAAGAGAATCCTGGAGATGTAGATGAAGCAAGGAAAACAGCTGAAGAAACAGTACCACAAAATGAAGCTCTCAATAGTGAGAAAGATAATTTAACTAGTGAATTAAATAAAAAAGGAACTGTTGATAGTGCTGAAACAAGAAGAAAGTTTGGTACTTTCGTATATCCTGAAACCCTCAGACAAGATGATCAAGATGTTATTAAATTTACCATACTAGAATATAAACCTAAAGGATTTAAAGCAAGAGCAAATAAACTAGATTTCTTTGGTGAGAGAAGTATAATGAAAGATAGAACATCAGTTGGAACAATAGTACTTCCTATTCCTGCTAACATAGGTGATGCTAATTCATGTGATTGGGGTGAGGACTCTATGAATGCTGTTCAAGCAGCAATGGCTAATATTGGTATAAATTTTCTTACAGGGGCAGACATAGCTGGTACAATAACAGATACTGCAAAAGGAGTACAAGCCAATAAAGAATCGGTTAAAGACGCTTTAGGATCTGCTGTTGTTGAAGCAGCAACAGGGGCTAGTGCAGGAGCACTTCTTTCCAGATCAAAAGGTGTAATAATGAATCCAAATATGGAATTATTATTTAAGAAACCTCAACTCAGACCATTTAACTTTACATTTAAGTTAGCTCCTCGTAATCATCAAGAAGCAATGACAGTAATCAATATCATCAGAACATTCAAACAATCCATGGCTCCAATAAGAAGTCAATCCAATCTATTCTTAAAGACTCCCCATACATATCGCCTCCAATATATGTCAAGGGGGAAAGTTCATCCATTTCTAAACATGTTTAAAGAATGTGCTCTTACAAATCTGTCAATGAAATATACACCCGATGGTAACTATGCTACATATGAAGATGGTGTTATGAGTTCATATGAAATGACTATGCAATTTAAAGAACTCGAGCCAGTATTCAATGATGATTATGAGCAAAGTAGTTCCTCATCAATAGGGGAGGATACTGATATGGATTGGGATACTGCTGATGCAGGTAAAGGAAGAATGACAACTAAAATAGGTTACTAACATGTCAAATTATTTTAAACAAGTTCCAAACTTAGAGTATGTCAGTAGACTTCCTAATGCTAAAATATCTGACTATATCACTGTCAAGAATCTTTTTAAAAGAGGAACCTTAGCAGATGATATATTTCAAGATTTAACTATCTTTACCAAATATGAAATCAAAGGTGATGATAGACCTGATAATGTTGCAAATAAAGTTTATGAAGACCCTGATTTAGATTGGGTGATTCTTCTCACTAATAATATTATTAACATACAAAGTGAATGGCCAATGCCTCAAAGAGATTTTGATAGATATCTACTAGACAAATATGAAACCTATGAAAAACTTAATGAGGTTCATCATTACGAAACACTAGAATGTAAAAACCTTGTGGGTGCAGTTGTTGTACCAAAAGGGTTATGGGTAGAATCAGATTACTCTGTCACCTATTATGATTGGTATGCAGGAGCAGAAATGACCAAATCATCTTCCGATATAGTAGTTCCAGTAACCAACTATGAATATGAAGACAATTTAGAAAATGAAAAAAGAAATATTTACTTACTTAAAGCGAGATATTTAAACATTATAAAAGATGATCTAAAAGAAATGATGCAATATAAAAAGGGTTCTACCCAATACTTGGATAAAACCCTCAAGATTGCAGAGAATATTAGATTATATCAATAATCACTCCTCAGCTAGTTTCTGAAAATACTTCAGTGCATCATCCTCATCTTCACTGGATGAACTAACAGCAGCAGTCACTGTTGCTTCTGCTTTACGTGTCTCAAAACTAGGAGTAAATGATCCACGACTGTTATCCTCATTAAAAACCTCTTCATCTACACGACGAGCAGGTTGTTTATGTCCTAGAACATAATCCAAACGCTTCTTCAGGTCATCATATGACTTGAACTGGTCTGGTGCAGTAACAGCAGCAAGTGAATACTGCTTCTTCCACAATGCTTCTAGAGCATCATCATCTTCTAAGAGAGGAGATACTTTATCGAACTCTGACTTGTCATAGTTCCAGTAACCATCCTTCTTAACAATCTTCAACTTAAAGTTAGCACCTTGCCAGAAGTCAAAAGGATTAATCGGTGACTCATCCTCAAACTCTGGTTGCATTGCTTCCATTACTTTGTCAAAGATCTTCTTACCAAACTTGTAGAGGAATACTCCACCCTCATTCTGAGGATTGGTA
>Ga0208261_1000258_pt1 | contig 22103 bp, 18 predicted proteins | sample Knorr_S7_td_DCM__FD_185595 | JGI IMG/M metagenome (GOLD analysis project Ga0208261, IMG submission 185595) | Marine microbial communities from Southern Atlantic Ocean transect - Knorr_S7_td_DCM_ad_131m_LV_B (SPAdes) (version 3) | ecosystem: Environmental > Aquatic > Marine > Oceanic | place...
CAACTTCGTTTCCATTTTGAGAATAATAATTATTATTGGTGGGATAAAAATGGAAGTTTAGAATTTAAAGGGAGCTTAAATGATACAAGTTTTATTTTACCAATATGGTCAAATAATGGAAGATTTATAGGCACACGTAAATTAATAAGTAAATCTATACCTTTATTGATTGAAGAATGGACTTTATTTGATAAAAATTATAACCCATTAATTAAAGGAAACGTTTTATGTATGATTCGCGATAATAAAACTTTAGATAGAGTTATTAATGAGGAGTGGACATTAATGGATAGCACTAGGGATTTAGAATTATTACAGTTATCAGCCCAAACACTGCTGAATACAATAGTTGGTAATAATAATTTTATTTCTGGTATTGATTGGTCGCCAGATAATGCAGAATATGTAACTTCATTATTAGATAGTAGTAACTCTAATATAAATAATTCAGAAAAAAGATATTTTAAGAGTCGGCAGTTCAATCAAAATTATATTTTAGAATTACATTCTGATGGAAAATTTCAATATACATGCCAAGATAAGTATACAGATTCAGGTCATTATTGGTATAATAAGAATGGTGAGAAATTATTTATACATTATGAATCAGGCATATTTTCCGGAGAAAGCCATATGATAAAAATAATTAACCATAGAAAAATTTTTTATCAGTTTAGAAACTCATATTATTTTCTTACTTCAGCAAACAATCAAATTAAGTCTAGTATATAGAATCTTATTTTTGAACTTGATATTGGTAAATTCCAAATAATGCAAAGAGCAGTTCATAGATTATTTTATATATTTATTATATATTTATCATTTTTTACAAAAATATTTGCAGTAGATAAAACAATCGGTGTTTTAAATATTGTAGATAAAAATGAAGATGAGTTATCTGCGTTAAATTATAAAGGGGAACCTTATATATCTGTAAAAGAAATCTCTAGAATACTTTCAGATAGAAAACCTTTTGAAAATACAGCACGCCAAAAAATTGTTCTCTATTTTTCAGATAATAGATTAAAAATATCAAACTTATCTAGTTTTATAGTTGTTAATGATAAAATTTATCAAATGACCAAAAATGCTATAGGAAAAAATGATGATATATATGTACCTGCAAAATCATTTTTTTCAATAATTAAAAATAGTATTTATCCAGGAGTGGAGTATGATTCAGATAAAAAATTATTAAGCATAAATATAGTTAACTTTAATATTAATAGTGTTGGGATTGAGCAAAAATCAAACGGAACAATATTGAAAGTAAACACCACAAAACAATTTTCAGATGGTGATATCAGTTCTTTTATAAATACTAACGGTTGGTTTTATCTAACAATTAAAGATGGATTAGTTGACACTTCTATGATTAAAAAAACAGAAACTAAAGGAGCTATTACAAAAGTTGTTTCAAATCAATTTGATGAATCTGCCCAACTAGCATTTCGCGTACGCACTGATATAATTGGGCATGAGGTTTATCAAAGTAGCGATCCAAATGCAATCGTTATTACTCTCAGAACACCATTTAAAAAGTTAACGTCTCATATAAAAGAGATGAAAAATCGATGGAGACTAGATACTGTAGTCCTTGACGCTGGACACGGAGGAAAAGATGGGGGAGCTGTTGGTAAAAGAGGCGCAAAAGAAAAAAACATTGTTTTAGATATAACTAAAAGAGTTGGCCAAATGATTGAAAAAAATAGTCATATAAAGGTCGTATATACTAGAGAAGAAGATGTATTTGTGCCTCTTTGGAAAAGAACCCAAATAGCAAACGAAACAAATGGTAAGCTATTTGTAAGTATTCATGTAAACTCTCATCCAAATAGAAATGTAAGAGGGTTTGAAACTTACTTACTCAGGCCTGGCAAGACTGACGATGCAATTGAAGTAGCTTCTAGAGAGAACTCAGCCATTAGAATGGAGGAGGGAAAATCAAGAAATAAGTATAGCTCTTTAACTGGAGAAAATTTAATTATGGCAACAATGGCTCAAAGCATGTTTATGAAAGAAAGCGAGGACCTTGCTGCTTATATACAAGATGAATTAGATCCTTTATTAGATTCTCCAAATCGAGGTTTAAAACAGGCTGGCTTTTATGTATTAATTGGTGCAAGCATGCCAAACGTACTAGTAGAAGCAGGATATATTTCTAATCCAAATGAGGAAAGAAAATTAAAATCAGCTTCATATAGACAAAAAATAGCTAAGGGTATATATGCGGGTATTATGCGTTTTAGACAATCAAAAGAACAAATAACATCTACTAAATAATGCCAGATAGTAGGCCCATAGGAATTTTTGACTCAGGATTGGGCGGTCTTACAGTTGTAGACGCTATAAATCGAAAGACGCCTAATGAAAATATTATATATGTGGGGGACACTGCCCGTGTACCATATGGGAACAAAAGTGCACCACTTATAATTAAATATGCCTCACAAATAACAAAGTTTCTTTTAGAAAAAAATGCAAAATTAATTATCGTAGCCTGTAATACTGCCTCAGCTCTTGCTATTCCCACACTTCAAAATGAGTTTAATATTCCTGTAGTTGGCGTAATAAGTCCTGGCGCTAATGCTGCAGCTCAGATTACAAAAAACAATAATATTGGAGTGGTTGGTACAATTGCAACCATAAACTCCAAGGCCTATCATAAAGAATTAATTAAAATAAACCCCTCAATCAATACGTTTTCCCAAGCGTGTCCTTTATTTGTTCCCCTTGTAGAGGAAGGTCTATTAAGCGGGGCAATAGTCTCATCTATAATAACTTATTATATTAACAATCTTGACTTATCAATAATAGATACACTTATATTAGGTTGTACGCACTATCCATTATTAAAACCAGCAATAAAAACTATTACAAAAGGTCTTACATTAATTGATTCAGCAGATTCAGTTGCAAATGAAACAAATGAGATTCTAAAAAATAATAATTTTATTAATGATAATAATAATCAGGGACAGAAAAAATTTTATGTAACAGATTCTCCTTTAAATTTTTCTAATGTAGCAAAAAGATTTTTAGGGTATCCGATTAAAGATGTTGAAACAGCACGAATCAGCTGATATAAATCATACCTTAGAAAAGTTATTTCGATTACAACGATTAGGAATAAAAGTTGGATTGGAACATACCTATGAATTATTGAATAGATGTGGTAACCCTCATAATAATCTAAGAACTATTCATTTAGCTGGCACAAATGGAAAAGGGTCTACAGCAGCTATGGTTCAAAGTATTTTACGTAATGCTGGTTTAAAAGTTGGGTTATATACATCACCACATTTAGTAAGTTTTAATGAAAGAATTAGAGTAAACGGAACTCAAGTTTCAAATAATTTTATTATTGATTTCATGAAAAAATTCAACGATGATATTGATGAAATAAAATCTACCTTTTTTGAAACAACAACCGTTTTAGCATTATATTATTTTAACTATAAGAAAGTTGATGTCGCAGTTATTGAAACTGGATTAGGGGGGCGGCTAGATTCAACGAATGTTCTAGATACTGACCTTACTATTATTACTCCTATTGATATTGATCACCAAAATATACTAGGGCATACTATTAAAGAAATAGCATCAGAGAAAGCAGGTATAATAAAAAAAAACACTCCGGTTATTTCTTCACATCAGCATAAAGAAGTAATGAAAATTCTAAGTAATCGGGCAAAATCTATAAATACTAAAATAATTATATCTCAAAAGCCTGAAAAAATTACTATTGATTACTTTTCAACAAGGTTTAATGTAAATAATAAAAGTTACTCAATTCCATTATTAGGAGGGCATCAAGCTGATAATGCAGCCTTAGCAATTCAAGCTGTACGTATTTTTAAACCAAAACTAAACTACAATATTATTAGCGATGGTCTTATTAATACAGTGTGGCCAGGCCGCTTCCACCTTCTTGATAAAAAGCTGCCCATTTTCTATGATGTCGCCCATAATCAGGCAGGGATTAACTCCATTAGAAATACTTTAAAATATTTAAATGTACATAAAAAAGTTGGCTTGATAATATTAAAAGAAGATAAAGATATTGATAATATAGCTCATTCTTTAAATGGATTATTTAATGAATTAATTGTTTCTACAATACCTGATTCACAGTTAATGGGCATAAAAAAACTATTTAATTATCTAAATAAAAATAATATTAAATGCAAAACGGTTAATCCTATTGAGGAAGCTTTTAAATACATGACTAATCAAGCTGAGAATGGAGCTATAAGCATCATTTTTGGTAGTCATTATGCGGCAAAATCAATTTATAAATTTTTTGAAATTAATTTTGACAATGTAACTATATAATGTAATTTATATAACTGGGTGACTTCGAAGCGCCACAAATTTTCCCCTAATAGTATTTTTTACATAATTTATTTAAAGGAATCGTCTTATGGATGTTAATCAATTACAATCCCAAAATATTGGGGAGTTAACTAAATTTGCAAATGAATTGGAGGTTGAAGAATTTTCAGGTTTAAGCAAACAAGAGCTTATTGTAAAAATTCTTGAAGCTCATAATAAAAAAGAAGGCATTCTTCAAGCTCGCGGGGTCTTAGAGGTATTAAAAGAAGGATATGGTTTTTTAAGAAGTCCTGATTTTAATTATCTTCCTGGACCAGATGATATATATGTTAGCCCATCTCAAATTAAACGTTTTAGCTTACGAACAGGTCACCAGGTATTTGGCGAAATTCGCCCTCCTAAACAAAAAGAACGATTCTATGCTTTACTAAAATTAGAGGCTGTAAATGATTTTCCCCCAGATAATGTAAAAAAGGCTACTTTATTTGATAACTTTACACCACTATACCCTGAGGAAAAATTCACTCTTGAAGTAGATAAAAAAGATATGTCTACAAGAATAATGGATCTTGTATCTCCTATTGGTAAAGGTCAGCGTGGATTAATTGTTGCACAGCCAAAAACAGGAAAAACAATTTTGTTGCAGAAAATTGCAAATGCAATAAGGTCTAATCATCCAAAAACTAAATTACTTATTTTATTAATTGATGAAAGGCCAGAAGAGGTAACTGATATGAAACGTAATGTTGATGCAGAAGTTGTAAGCTCAACATTTGACGAGGCCCCAGAACGTCATGTATCTGTAGCGGATATGGTTATTCAAAAAGCAAGAAGAATGGTAGAGTTTGGTGATGATGTTGTAATCCTTCTAGATAGTATTACGAGATTGGGAAGAGCCCATAATGCGGTTATCCCTCATAGTGGTAAAATCTTATCTGGGGGTGTTGATGCAAATGCTCTTAAAAAACCAAAACAATTTTTTGGTGCAGCAAGAAATACAGAAGAAGGTGGTAGCCTAACAATAATTGCAACGGCATTAATTGATACAGGGAGTAGAATGGACGATGTAATTTTTGAAGAATTTAAAGGAACTGGTAATATGGAACTAGTGCTTGACAGACGTTTGAGCGATCGAAGAATTTACCCTTCATTTGATTTAGTGCGCTCTGGGACTAGAAAAGAAGAGTTGTTGCTTGATAAAAAAACTTTAGCGAGAATGTGGATATTAAGAAAATTACTGAATGAGATGAATACCATTGAATCTATGGAGTTCCTACAAGAAAGAATAAGAAGAACAAAGACAAATGATGAATTCCTTGATACAATGAGTCAATAATCTTTCATTTTTAATCAATTTCTATAGGATAATCAACATTAATAAAATATCAGAGCATAAAGCTGTTGTAGTATCTTTAATTACAGATAAGCCTGTAAAGAAGACACCATATCAAATTAAGGGTGTCTTTATGCGTAATTTTTCATCTTTTGATATAATACCAATGCTTAACGGTAAATATCGTGATAGGTATTTATACCCAAGAGTGCAAGTAAAGGTAATAAACGAACAAATATTTATCATTGGTATTGGTCATGGTGTTGCCCCTGTTTTACAATTAACAGAAAAAATAAAAACACTAGATTTTGGAGATATAACTTTTGAGATATTGGACAAAGATTATGAGGAAAACAAAAATGTATTTGAATTTAATAAAGATACAATTGAATATAGTTTTCTGACTCCTTGGGCAGCTTTAAATAAAAACTCTTTTAAAACATATAAGAACTTAGAATCAAAAGACAAAGCAAATTTTTTAAATAAGTTACTTGGGAAAAACCTTGCATTTATATCTAATGAATTGAATTTAAATCCACCTGATGAGTTTATGTCTAAGATAAAAGTTAAGTCTATTGAATCTTCACCTATAGATGATAAATGGGGGGGCTTTGAAGGAAATTTTATATCCAATATCAATCTTCCAAATTTAATTGGGCTAGGAAATGGAATAACTAGAGGATTTGGGACTTTATTGAATCTGGATTCTTCTCAATTGACGGATTTAGACACCCTGGGTTTTACTAAACTTGATGAGAATGAATACTTCGAATCTGATTCATTAAAAATTGATATTAATGATTTCAAATTAAATATTAATGAAAAGAAAAGAAAACATAGATCGCGAAGGAAAAAAACACATAGATCAAAAAGAATCAATAAAGATAATCATATTAGTAATAAAAAAAATAATGATGAACCTAATTTTAATACTGAATTATACCATCAAAAGCAGCATAAAGTTTAAAATATGTCCAACCTAAAACTCTCTGATCGTGTTAATAAGGTTAAGCCTTCGTTTACTTTAGAAATGACAAGTAGAGCCGCTGAATTACGCTCTAAAGGTGTAGATGTAATTAATCTGAGCGTCGGCGAGCCAGATTTCAACACCCCTGAGCATATAATCCAAGCTGGCAAAGATGCTATGGATGAGGGGTTTACTAAATATACTGCTGGGTCTGGGATGCTAGAGCTGAGGGAAGCAATTTGTGAAAAGCTTTTAAGAGAAAACAGTTTAAAGTTTAGTCCTGATCAAGTTCTTGTCTCAAACGGTGAAAAACAAAGTCTGTACAATGCTTGTCAGGCGTTGTTTAATAAAGGTGATGAAGTAATTATTTTTTCACCATATTGGGTTTCATTCCCTGAATTTGTTCGATTGTCAGATGCAGAGCCAGTAATAGTTTCAACAGATTCCAAAAATCAATTTGAGCCAAACTTCGATGAATTATTATCTAAAATAAATAGTAAAACAAAAGGAATGATAATTAATTCTCCATCTAACCCAACAGGCGGGGTATGGTCAAATAATGCAATTAATAAAATTTTAGAGATTTCTAAAGAAAATAATTTGATTGTAATATCTGATGAATGCTATGAAAAGCTAGTTTTTGATGAAAAATTTGTAAGTACTGAAAAACTTAATAGTTATAATACAGAAGTAATAACCTGTATGAGTTTATCTAAGACATACGCTATGACTGGTTGGAGAATAGGATATGCCGTAGGAAAACATAAAATAATTAAAGCAATGAGTAAATTGCAGGGGCAGGCAACATCCTGCGCAAACTCTATTGGACAAAAAGCTGCAATTGCAGCTTTAACTGGTGATCAGAAATGTGTAAATGATATGCGAAAAAAATATAAAGAAAGAAGAGATTTAATGATTCAATTATTAAATCAAATAAAAAATGTAGATTGTGTTGTCCCTGGCGGCGCTTTTTATGCTTTCCCAGATTTTTCTCATTATTTAGGGAAAAAAAATAATGGACAAATAATAAACGATTCTTTTAAACTTTGTGATTACATTTTAGATGCCGCAAAAGTAGTGACTGTACCAGGTGATGGGTTTGGAGCCCCTGGACATATTAGATTCTCATATGCTGTTAGCAAGGAAACAATTCGAAGTGGTATTGATGGGGTTGTTATGGCATTAAACGATTTAAATTGAAGGAGTAAATATGAAAAAAGAAATTCATCCAGATTATCATCCAGTTGTTTTTGTTGATTCTGCAACAGGGGATGAAATTCTAACAAAATCAACTATCACTAGCGATGAAAAAAGAGATATTGACGGTATATCTCATTATGTAGTGTACTGTGATATAACATCTTTTACGCATCCATTTTATACAGGTAAACAAAAATTAGTTGATACTGCTGGGCGTATTGAAAAATATCAGAAGAAGTATAAAAAAACATCAAAGTAGCTAGCTTTTTAATTTAATAGCCTTATAAATTTTTTTATGAGGCTATTTTTTTATATTTCTTAAAAGAATATGAAAGAAAAACTTAAACAAATAATAGATCGTTTTAAGGAGCTAGAATCTCTATTAGCTGATCCAAAAATAATTTCTGATAATGACAAATTAAAAGAGACGGCTAAAGAGCATACACATATTAATATAGTTATTCCTAAGGCAAATAGATATTTAGTATTAGTTAATGAAATTGAAGAGAATAAGCTTTTATTAAATAGCGATGATGATGAATTAAAAAGCTTAGCTATGGAAGAGATTTTACAAATGGAAAAAGAACTAATTGATCTGGAGGATGAACTTAAAATTTTATTAATACCTAAAGATCCAAATGATGATAAAAATACTATAATTGAGATCCGAGCTGGAACTGGAGGGGAAGAAGCAGCTTTGTTTGCAGCAGACTTATTTAGAATGTATAGTAAGTTTGCTGAGATAAATGGATGGACACGAGAAGTTATGGCAAGTAATGGCACTGGAATAGGTGGATTTAAAGAAATAATTTTTTCTGTTAAGGGTAGTTCAGTATATGGTATGATGAAATTTGAAAGTGGCGTACATAGAGTACAGCGAGTACCAAAGACTGAAACAGGAGGCCGTCTTCATACATCAGCAGCTACAGTTGCAGTCTTACCTGAGGCAGAAGACGCGGAAATTGATGTAAGTGAGTCAGATCTTAAAATTGATACTTATAGAGCTAGTGGAGCTGGTGGTCAGCATGTTAATAAAACAGAATCTGCTATTCGAATAACACATATTCCTACAGGGTTAGTAGTAACATGTCAAGATGAGAAATCTCAACATAAAAATCGTACCGCCGCAATGAAAGTTCTAAAGTCCCGTCTTTTAGCTCAAGAAGAAGAGAGACTTGCAAAAGAAAGAGCAGATGCGCGAAAATCAATGGTTTCAACAGGAGATAGATCTGCAAAAATAAGAACATATAATTTTCCTCAGGGAAGGATAACAGATCACCGAATAAATTTTACTTCATACCAATTAGATGGCGTTATGGATGGGCAATTAAATGAATTTATAGAACAATTAAAAATTGCCGACCAACAAGCGTTACTTCAAACTGAATAAGCTTTGCAAGCACCCGTAATAAAGAACAGCCCTGCGCGGGTTATAGATATAATTAAATGGGCTGACAATTATTTTTCATTAAATGGATTTGAAAACCCACGTATTGAAATTGAGTGGTTATTAGAAGAAATCTTAAATTGTAAAAAAGTTGATTTGTATTTGCGGTATGAGGAGCAGTTATCTTTAAAGCAGCTTAATAAACTACACACTTGGATGAATAGGAGAATTAAGAAGGAACCTATTCAATACATTATTGGAAAATGTGAGTTTTATGGAAGAAGTTTTATTGTAAATAAGGATGTCTTTATACCTCGAGCTGAAACGGAAACATTAATTAATATTGTTTTATCGATATTAGGCAATATTCCAGGCCAAAATATTTTAGATATTTGTACAGGGTCTGGATCTATAGCTGTAACCCTAGCAAAAGAACTTAATAAAGCAAATATTTCTGCAATAGATATATCTAAAAAAGCTTTAGAGGTTGCAATGATTAATGCTAGAAGACACAAGGTTGATATTAATTTTGAACAATTAGATATATTAACAACTTCATATAACCATAAAATAGATATGCTAGTATGCAATCCACCATATATTCCTATCAGTGAGATGGGCATGTTGATGGAGGATATAAGATTGTACGAGCCTGAGATTGCTCTTACAGATGGGAATGATGGGTTACTGTTCTATAAGCGAATAAGTAAGCTAGCCCCTACAATAGTAAAGCCTGGTGGGCAGATTGTTCTTGAGGTTGGGCTAAACCAGCACCCAACTCTTGTAAAAAATATTTTTGGCGTAAAACCTTTCACTGATTTACAAATAATATCAGATTTAAATGGAGACCCAAGAATTTTGAAAGCATCAATTAATTGAATAAAATCATAGCCTATATAATAGTCATGAGGCCTATAAATATCATGGTTTCTGGCTCCGCATCCTTTATGAGTGCATATATTTTAGATGATTTTGAAAATAGTCTAATAAAATATTATACATTGATTGTTGTTGTTTGTTATACTGGAGCTGCAAACGCATTCAATGATTATTGTGATTATGAAATTGATTTAATTAACCAACCTCAAAGGCCATTAAGTCGTGGATTATTAACAATTAATGAGGCTTTTATATTTTCAATAATCTTATTTTTTCTTGGTTCTTTAGTATCACTTTTTCTACCATTTAAAGCCATATTTTTATCCGTCGGCGTAGCTTTGCCTTTGATGATAATTTATAGCTTGAAATTAAAAGGTATCCCATTAATAGGTAATGTAGTTGTTTCAATTATTCTTGGTTTATCTTTTATTTTCTTCGGGCTTTCCCATGGGAATATGTATCCAATGATCATACCTGCTCTGCTAGCCTTTGGATTAACTTTATTAAGAGAATTAATAAAAGATATTGCAGATATTGAAGGAGATAAGAAAAAAGATTTAAAAACTCTTCCTATAGTTTTAGGCGGAAATAAATCAATTTTGGTTTCATATTTTTTTATTTTTTTAATAGGCTTTGGTGCTTTAATACCATATTATTTTAATTATTATGGTAATTATTATTTACTTTTATTGATTGCTGGGGTTGAGATTCCTTTAGTTATAATAGTGTATTATTTTATGAGATTACCTTTAACAAGTTCTGCGAAAAAAAGTGCCAATTTGCTCAAGTTCAGCATAATTGTCGGTCTAATAGCAATATTTATTGATAATTATGTCAGCTGAGTTCGTTCACTTACATAATCATTCTGATTATAGTTTACTAGATGGCGCCCAAACAGTGCAGACTTTAGTAAACACTATAGATGATTTAAAAATGGATGCGGTGGCGCTAACAGAGCATGGTAATATGTTTAGCGCAGTAAACTTTTATAATAATGCGAATAAAACTGGAATTAAGCCAATTGTTGGTAGCGAAGTATATGTAGCAGTTGATAGTAGGTTTAATAAAAAACCTAGGGCAGAAGGGGGTTGGGGGAATAACCATCTTATTTTACTTGCCCAAAATTATACCGGGTATAAAAACTTAATGAAATTGATATCTTTAGGTTATCTAGAAGGTTTTTATTACAGACCAAGAATTGACAAAGATATTTTAAGAGAATTTAGCGATGGTTTAATTTGTTTATCTGGCTGTTTAAAAGGAGAGGTTCCTGAAAAATTGGTTAATGGTGATTGGGAAGGAGCTAAACAATCAGCATTAGAATTTGCGGAGATTTTCCCTGATAGATATTTCTTAGAGGTTCAAAATCATGGAATTGAACATGAAAAAGTTAATGTTGAGCAAATGCAAAAACTTGCTAAAGAACTAGACTTGCCTCTAGTTGCTACCAATGATGCTCATTATGCTAAACATGATCATTGGGAAGCCCATGATATACACATTTGTTTAGGTACTGGAAAAGAAAGAAGTGATACAAATAGACTACGTTATGCAACACCAGAGTTCTATTTTAAATCACAAGATGAAATGCACAAGCTTTTTAAAGGAGTTCCACAGGCAATAGAAAATACTAGATTAATTTCTGATAGTATTGACCTTTCGATACCAACTGGAGAATATCATTTGCCAAATTTTCCGTTACCACCTGATAAAAAATTTACTGATCCAAATAAATATTTAAAGACTTTGTGTGATAAAGGAATTGAGGAAAGATATTCTGAGAAAACCCCTGAGATTAAGAAACGAATCGATCAAGAACTTAAGGTAATTAGAAAAATGGGATTTTCAGGATATTTCCTTATCACACAAGACTTTGTTAGATATGCTCATGATAATAATATACCTGTTGGCCCTGGCAGAGGCTCTGCTGCGGGAAGTATCGTATCATATGCTCTAGGTATAACTGATATTGACCCTATAAAACATAATTTAATTTTTGAAAGATTCTTGAACGAAGATCGTATAAGCATGCCAGATATTGATATTGATTTTTGCATAGAAAGAAGGGGTGAGGTAATCGATTATATTAAAAATCAATATGGAGAAAATTCAGTCACACAGATAATAACTTTTGGTAAGATGAAAGCAAAGCAAGTTGTTCGTGATGTGGGTAGGGTTATGGGTTATTCATTTGGTGATGTTGATCGTGTGGCTAAAGCCATACCAAATGAATTAAACATTACTTTAAATAAAGCATTAACAAAAAGTACCGATTTGCAAACAATGGCGAATGGTGAATACAAAGAATTAATAGATTTTTCAAAAGTTTTAGAAGGCATGAATAGGCACGCGTCTACGCATGCAGCTGGGGTTGTTGTTACCCCAGGTGAGTTAACTGACTATATGCCTTTGTATAAATCAAGCCAAGGTGATGTAACTAGTCAGTATGATATGAAAAATTTAGAAGATCTTGGTTTATTAAAAATGGATTTTCTTGGACTTAGGAATCTCACTGTAATTAATCATACAATTAATATGTTAAATGAAAAAAATATATCCGTTGATATTGGAAACCTACCAATGGATGATTCAAAAGTATATAAATTATTTTCTAAAGGGTTAACAATAGGCGTATTCCAGTTCGAATCTGCAGGAATGAGAGAATTTTTAAAAAAACTTAAGCCTACTCAATTCGAAGATTTAATTGCAATGAATGCTTTGTATCGACCAGGCCCAATGCAAAATATTGATAAATTTATCAAACGTAAATCAACAAAGAAAAAGATAGAATATATTTCTCCATTATTAAAGCCCATCTTAGATGAAACCTATGGAATTATTGTTTATCAAGAACAAGTAATGCAAATAGCAAATGAGATAGCAAGCTTTACGCTAGCACAAGCTGATATTTTAAGAAGAGCAATTGGTAAAAAAGATAATGATCTTATGGAGGCATTAAAGGTTAAGTTTATTGATGGCGCTTCACACAATGGAATCCCTAAAAAAAATGCCACTGATATATATAATTTAATTGAAAAGTTTGCACAGTATGGTTTTAATAAAAGTCATTCTACTGCTTATTCTTATATAGCTTATCAAACGGCTTGGCTAAAAGCTTACCATCCAGCAGAGTTTATGTCTGCTAATTTAACAAGTGAAATGAATAATATAGACAGAGTCGTCATTTTAATTAATGAATGCAGAAAAATGGGCATTACTATTTCTCCACCAGATATAAATATTTCCAATATACATTTTCACCCAGTGGACAATAAAACAATATCATTTGGTTTAAACGCAATCAAAAATGTAGGCATTAAGGCATTAGAACAAATTATTTTATCAAGGGAGGATGGGGGCCCTTTCACATCATTGTTTGATTTCACAAGCAGAGTAGATTTACATGCTGTGAATAAAAAAGTGGTAGAAAGTTTAATTTTATCTGGAGCTATGGATCATGTAGAAGGATCTAGGGTTGAAAAGTTTTCAACTATTGATATAGCTATGCGTTATGGGCAAAATTTGCAATCAGAAAAAAATAAGAATCAAGTAGACTTGTTTGGAGGTTCATCAGCAGATGCAAATATTTCAATGATGCCAAAATTACAAGTAGTCAGGCCCTGGTCAGAAAAAGAGTCTCTTAGTAAAGAAAAAGAAGTGTTAGGCCTTTATTTGACTGGCCATCCACTATTAGAATTTGCAGATGATCTAGAAGATTTCAGCAATCATGATTTTTCAGAAAAAATTAATACAACTAATTCAAAAAAGATTCGTATTGGTGGGTCAATTCAAAATTTTAAAATTCATTATGATAGAAAAAATAATCAAATGGCTTTTTTTACATTAGAATGTTTAGGCGGACGAGCCGAAATATTGGTTTTTAGTTCAACTTATGCTAAATATAAAGAATTTATTTTTGAAGATAGTATTGTTTTTATAAATGGGAAGCCAACAGACAATCATGATTTTACAGATTTAAAGCTAGTTGCAGATGAAATTGTCCCTCTTGAAAAAGTACGAGATTATTATGCAAAAAAGGTTAATGTCTTTTTGGATTTTATTAATATTGATGCTACAAAAATTGAAGCGTTGCATTCTTTATCCAAATTATACCCGGGCAAGTGCAATTTAATGTTTCATTACAATGATGAAAATAATAGAAAAAAGAGAATTTTATCACACAATATACAAGTATCCTCCAGTCGAGAATTTTTAACAAAGCTGAGAGATGAGTTTGGTAAAAATAATATTTGGGTAGAATAATATATTTATATGATTGCAGTTATACAGCGAGTATTAGATGCAAAGGTTCAAATAAATAATTCAGAAGAAAGAAGTATAGCAAATGGGTTGGTGATACTTCTTGGCGTACATAAGGATGATGTTGAAAAAGATGTCACTTATCTAGCAGACAAGATAATTGGTTTAAGAATATTTAATGATCAAAATAATAAAATGAACCATTCATTATTAGATATCAATGGCTCAGTTTTGATAATCAGTCAGTTTACTCTTTGTGGAGACATACGTAAAGGTCGTAGACCAAACTTCTTAAGCGCGGCAAACCCCTCAAAAGGAAGATCCATGTATAACAATTTTATACAAAGGTTTAAACAAAAAGATCTTAATGTTGTAAATGGAGAGTTTGGAGCCCATATGGATGTAAGCCTTGTTAATAATGGCCCAGTAACATTTGTTATTGATACAAATGATGTTTAATATATTAAAATATCAAAAATTATTAATAGGATATGGATAGAAAAATACGAATTGTTATGGCAAAACCTGGCCTTGATGGCCATGATAGAGGAATAAAAGTTTTAGCTAGCGCTTACAGAGATGCAGGTATGGAAGTAATATATTTAGGACTTCGCCAAACCCCTGAAATGATAGTATCAGCAGCTATGCAAGAAGATGCAGATGTTATAGCATTATCAGTGCTTTCGGGTGCCCATATGACTGTATTCCCAAAAGTTATGGATCTAATGAAAGAAAATAGAATAAATGATGTTTTGCTAACTGGTGGTGGAATAATTTCCGATAAAGATAAAGATTCTTTAACTAAAATTGGAGTAGGGCAATTATTTGGGCCTGGAACTCCTGTACAAGATACAGTAGATTATATAATTGATTGGGTTAAGAGCAATAGGCGTTAATAATGAACTTAAATAATCAAGCAGAATTAGAAGTATATTTTGCAGATAACTTCGATACAGTTTTATTTCCTATCCTCGCAGATATGTATCTTCAAAAAGGAGATTTAACTAGAGCTCGTAAAGTTTGTGAAATAGGACTAGGATATCATCCAGATCATGTCGATGGAAAATTCATTCTTTCTATGATAGAATTAGAAATAGGCAATGAACGTGAAGCAGAAAAGTTATTAAAGGATGTAGTTTTATCTGGGACAGATCATCTTCAAGCCGCTTTTCAACTGGCGGTTGTACAGCAATCCTTAGGAAGAGCAGAGTCAACCTTGCAAAAGAGTTGGAATAAAGTAATTGATCTAGACCCTGAAAATAGAGAGGCGAAATCAATACTTTCCATTATTGAAAAAGGTGAAAAACCACGACAGAGAATAAAGACTAATAAGACTAAAAAAAGAAAAACCTCCTCCAAGAGCAATAAAGCATCATCGAAAAAAACAGATGGTCCCCAATTAGCCATAAGTCCAAGAATTGCTACTTTTACAATGGTAAATGTATTAAAAAATCAAAATTTGTTTTATCAAGCATTAGATGTATTAGATATACTTGTTACTAAGGGTGCTGATCCAGAAAGAATTGAAGCAGAAAGAGATGTAATTAAAGATCTCATTAAAGAAGAAAATAATTAATGATGACCAGAGATATATTTTTATTGCGCGTTGATAAACTTCGTCAATCACTTTCTAGCCAAGGGCTAGATGGAATTTTTATTACCAACTTAACAAGTGTTAGATATATATCGGGCTTTACTGGGTCTGCTGGATCTTGTTTGATAACTGAAGATGAGTCATATTTTATTTCTGATGGTAGATATGATATCCAATCAAAAAAACAGGTTGGCAATATGATTAGATTTATTGATTTTGGTAACCACATATCTATTATTGCAAAAAACAATCTTCTGAAAGATGGTTTAAATCTAGCTTTTGAAGGAGATCATACAAGCTATAGTCAGTTCAAATCAATTTCAGAAAGCTTTCCAAAAATTAACTGGGAATCTACATCAATGCTTATGGAAAACTTACAAGCTGTAAAGGATGAATCTGAATTAAATGCTATCCGTGCTGCAGTAGAAATAACTGATGTTATTTATGAAGAAATATTACCTATGTTGAGACCGGGGACTACAGAAAAAGAAGTAGCAAATCAATTGGTTTTGCGATATAGACAAGAGAGCGATGGCGAAGCGTATAACCCTATTGTTGCGGGTGGTGAAAATGGTGCTTTACCTCATGCTGTGCCTAGCGATAGACCTTTTCAAAATGGAGACTTCATTGTTATAGATGCGGCAGCAAAATATGCAGGATACCATGCAGATATGACTAGAACTCCATTAATTGGCAAGCCAACTGATAAACATTCTGAAATTTATGCTATTGTAAAAGGGTCACAGCAGGCTGGGTGTGATGCAGCTAAAGCAGGTATGAGTTGCAAAGAAATGGATACGGTCACAAGGGATTTTATTACAGAAAGAGGATATGGTGAATTTTATAATCATGGTACAGGACATGGCCTTGGCCTCGAAATACACACTGAACCAAGAATGAGCCAATTAAGCACCCAAACACTAAGTGAAAATAATGTTGTCACAATAGAGCCGGGTATTTATTTGCCAGGATGGGGCGGTGTTCGTATTGAAGATGATGTTATCATAAAGAATGATGGATGTGAAATAATGAATAAAACCAGTAAAGAGCTGGTTTCTTTAAATTAATTCTTTTTGCAAATAGATATTTATTCAGATCCACGGTTGTACGATGCGGCTCATGTGTGGAAAACTAATGATATAGAGTTTATAACTAACTATGCTACGCAGCAGCGTGGTTTAATATTGGAAATGGCTTCAGGTACTGGCCGTTTATCAGCCCCTTTAATTAATAAAGGTCTAAATTATACTGGTGTTGAGTTAAGCAAGCCATTTGTAGAGTATACAAGAAAAAAACTCAAAGCATACAATACTAATCATAGTATTATTCAAGGTGATATGAAGAATATTAGCTTAGATAAAAAATACAATTTTATATTTATAGCTTTTAATTCGATATGCCACTTATTGACAAATAAAGATTTATTAAAGTTTTTCAAATGCGTACATAATCATTTAATGGATGATGGACTTTTTCTTATTGATACTTTTGTCCCTAATCCCATATTTCTATATAGGCCAAAGATAAAAACCTTTGTGATGGAATTTGTTCTTCCAAATGGAGAACATTGTATGGTAAATGAAATAAATCAATATAACCCTAGTACTCAAATAAATCATATAAAGTGGTTATTTGAGTCATCAACTGTAGATGAGTTTTTATTTGATATGCACATGATATATCCTGACACTATGGATAGATTATTGACTGATTCAGGGTTTATAATCAAAAAAAAATTTGGTGATTATGAGAAATCTCCATTTAGTAGTGAAAGCCATTTACAAATTTATTTATGTACTAAATGAATATTGATGCCGGATTGATTCATTTATCATCCGTTGACCCCAAGATGGAGAAACTGATAAATAAATTTGAAAAACCAAATTTTGTTAAAGAAAATAATTATTTTGAATCAATAGTTCGTTCAATTATATATCAACAATTAAGTACAAAATCTGCTTCAAAGATTTATGGCCGTTTTAATAAATTGTTTGAAAATAGAAGCTTAAATCCAGAAAGTGTAATAGAGCAATCAAATGATACTTATCGAAGCATAGGGCTTTCAAGGCAAAAGATTTCTTATATTTTTAATGTAGCTGATGCATATACTAATGGTATGATTCCACAAAATATTGATAAATATGGCGATGAAGATATAATTAATACTTTAATACAAATTAAAGGGATTGGAAAATGGACTGCTCAAATGTTTCTTATGTTTACATTAAATCGTCCAGATATATTACCAGAATTAGATTTGGGGATACAAAAAGGTTTTAAAGCTTATTTTAAATTAAAAGAAATTCCATCAGAAGATTATATGAAAACAAAAGCTAAGATATGGAGGCCATACCGTACATTAGCATGTTGGTACTTATGGCGCTTGGTTGAAGGCCCCTTTGAGTGGTAATACATTTTTTTAGAATTATTACAAATGGCGTATTAATATCTTAGATTTGTATATAGAGATAAACTTCCTATGAAAAAATATATTCATCAAAAATACATCTATCTAATTATTTTAATTGCATTTGCATGTCAAAAAGAAGGATTGCCAATTGACAAGCGTTGGCAATTTGTTAGTGGGAAAAGAGAGCTTTCTATAAGCGGAATATCACCCACAACGAATAAAGATGTATTTTTAGTAGTACATGATAATAAAAAACAAGGGCAACTACGTGTAGGGTTGATCGATTTTTCTGCTGATTCCCTATATAAAGGATTAGATTGGCCAACCCAAAATTTGCCTATTGATCTTGAGGCCCTAGCAGATATCCCCGGATTTGAAGACCAGTATGTTGCAATGGGAAGTTGGGGTTTTTGTTATCTCATACAATTAGATCTTAAATCAAAAACTATAGATTTAATTAATGAATTTAGAATTCCCGATAGTGGCCCTCCATTAAACCTTGAGAGTGTGTTAATATTTCAAGAAAGTAATAAATGGTATATAGCGTGGGCACATAGAGGCTCAGATAAAGAAGATTCAATTTTATTTTGGGGTTCAATAAGCTTGTTTGATGATAATATATCAATAATAGTTGAAGATAGCGTTTTAATAAATGTTCCTTGGCCGGTTAATTCAAAAAGGCATATGTCTGATATGGATATTGATGATAATAAGATATTATGGTCCTCTGCAACATCTGACCCGGGTGACGAAGGCCCATATGCATCTGCGATATATAAAATAGGTTCATTTCAAATTGAAAATGATGAAATGAAGTTTATTCTTGCTACACCATACCTTAAGCAATTTGTATTTGAATCAAATAAAGTAGAAGCAATGACTATAATTAAAAATAAAATGGTCTTTGCAACGGATGATGAAAATCTAGGTGCTGCAATTAATATGTCTGTAGATGGATATTAAAAAACTTATTTTATTTTTTTTTATAACCTCTATTGGATATAGTCAAACATGGGCATGGACCAATAGAACTCATGGTGAATTAGTTTGGAATACAATAACTACTAAAAACTTTAGAATACACTATCACAATGGGATTGAACAAATAGCTAAAGAAGGGGCTTCAATTTCCGAACAAGCTCTCCCCATATTATTAGAACAAATGGATCTAAAAGATATTCCAATAATCGATATTATTTTTACAACAGAAGATGAAATAATGAATGGTTTTGCAGGGCCAACATATCAAACATTTATATGGGTAGATCAAAATGATGCAGCGATTTGGCTTGAAGATGAAAAATGGCTGTTTCAAGTAGTTTCTCATGAGTTACAACATATTGTCTTTTTTCATCGTGTAAAAACATGGCTTCCTGAGCCATGGTCATATTTATTATCTAAAACGCCTGGTTGGGTAGTTGAGGGGCTAGCAGAATATGAAACTGAAAAATGGCGGCCATACCGCGCAGAGATTAGCCACAAATATCATGTGTTAAAAAACAATATGGATAGTATGGACCCGCATCATGATGGTTTTTCAAAATTATTATACTGGTCAAATAGATTTGGTGATTCAACTATTGTACAAACCCTATCAGATCGTAACAATTTTGGTTTATTTGATTTTAAATCATCTTTTAAGAAAAATGTTGGGATAGATGTTGATCAGTTTAACGAGGATTGGCGTAGGCATATGAATACGTATTATTATGGCTATAGATCACAAAAAGAATCTATTGAGGAGGTAGGTCAGGTTTTTACGTTACCAATAGATAAATTAGTTGGATTTAACTTTTCAAGTGATAGTTCTAAAATGGCTATTATAGGTATGGACAATAAAATGCAAAGAGATATGTCATTATATGTATTTAATAGAGATACCTTAAAAGAGAAAGAAATAAGAGAAAAAAGACTAAAATCTGGTGAAGATAAAAAGAAAAACAAAAATTCAGGATTATTAAGTAGGATATTTAAAAACAAAAATAAGGATGTATTAAAAGAAAAAAAGTTTAAACCAGTGATTGCATGGGAGAGGGAAGAAATTGACTATGGAAGTTTTCATTCTAAATTAAGCTGGGCACCAATAAAAGATAAGCTTGCTTATTCAAAATACAGATATGGGGAATATCAATCTTTAGTATACGATATTAAAGTATTTGATCAAAAAAATAATAGTACAAAATGGATTACAAATTCAAAAAGAGCCACATATCCATCTTGGTCGCCGGACGGTCAAAAGTTAGTATATGTAGCGCATAATAATAGTATAGCAAACATATATGAAGTTGAAGTAGATAAATGGGATCAAGAACATAAACAATTAACTAATTATACTTATGATACGCAAATATTGAGCCCAAAATATAGTCCTAATGGGGAATACATTGTTTATTGTAAGGCTGATCAAAATGCTAATTTAGATTTATATATAAGAAATATTAATAGCGAAAACACTGAAAGACTAACCACTAATCTAGCTGCAGATTATGATCCTATATGGCACCCGGATGGACAATATATATCTTATACTTCACATTCAGGGTATACACCAAACATACACACCATAAATGTTAACACTAAAGTTGATAAATTTATTACTGATGTTGGTGATGCAATTTGGGCAGCCCAATGGTCTCCTAATGATTCTAGCATTACAGCACAAACACTTTCTGATGTAGATTCGATACGTTTAGTAAGGGTCGACCCTTACAGAGAAATCACCACTGGAAAATTAGAAATTCGAGAACATTATTCTAGCTGGAAGAATGCAGGCCCGGGCAAACGGTTAAACAGTGTAGATGTTAATAAAGAAATAAATATTTTAAGTAATTCACCGTATAAGTCGTTTGATATATTTAGACATCAAGGCTCATTAATTTTACCAGACAGCAGATCTGTATCAGGATTTACACAGTGGTCAGATAAAATGACTAGACACCTATTCACTGGGTTAGGTGTTTACGATTTAACATCAGATAGGAATCATTTATATCTATTTCAGTATGTAAATGCAATGAATGGGCCAATATGGGGGATAAGATATAGTAAAAGGTTAGATATTATGTTCAAACCCTATGATAATACCAAATGGGGTCTATATGAGGATAATACCAGCATAGATTTATGGTTTCAGTTATTTCATAACTACGGAAACTCTATGTCAAACAATCATCAGTACTTTGGTAGTATAAAATTATTAGATCGTAATGCCAATTTAATAGATGGATTTGATACAAATTCAGAAACATTTACATATGATACTGTAACAACCTATATGCCGTTACCAATATCAGGTAAAGAATTAAAATTAAAATTACAATATCAATGGTTAAACAGGAGACCAAGCACTATTAACTCCATTTTACCTAAACAAGGATATGGTTTAAACCTCAACGTAGAACATTCTAATTCAAAAATATATGGTGAATTTGATAATACAAGGCTAATTACAGATATGTTTGTTAATTATTCACCAAAAAATATACCAATAACAATTTATTCAAGAATAAAAGCTATATCAGTTTATGGTGATAAAATTCCAGTACAAGATTTGCCAGCAATTACAAATAATTCACCGATATATCTAATGGGTCAAAATGTACTGGGAGGGAATGAAGTAATACGACTTAGAGGTTGGAATAGCTGGCGTTTAGGGGATAATCTTATACATGGGACTATTGAGCCACGATTTGGTAATAAGCAATTTGTATTATCATGTTTTGTTGATTTTGGTAATGC
>Ga0208261_1000259_pt1 | contig 22016 bp, 20 predicted proteins | sample Knorr_S7_td_DCM__FD_185595 | JGI IMG/M metagenome (GOLD analysis project Ga0208261, IMG submission 185595) | Marine microbial communities from Southern Atlantic Ocean transect - Knorr_S7_td_DCM_ad_131m_LV_B (SPAdes) (version 3) | ecosystem: Environmental > Aquatic > Marine > Oceanic | place...
GTATAGGAAGCGCTAGTAAAACCGTAGGAAAAAATGGTGCTCATCCACTTGATTACTTTAAAACGGTTATTGATATTAATTTAGTTGGTACTTTTAACGTTTTAAGACTCGCAGCTGAAGAAATGGGAAATAATGAACCTGAACAGGATAATGAGTGTGGCGTAATTATAAATACTGCTTCAGTAGCAGCATTTGATGGACAAATAGGTCAGGCTGCCTATAGTGCAAGTAAGGCAGGGGTAGCTGGAATGACATTGCCAATTGCTAGAGATCTAGCAAGAATGGGTATCAGAATAAACACCATAGCACCTGGAATTTTTGATACACCTATGATGGCTATGGCTCCAGATCAAGTAAGACTCCCATTAATTGAGATGACTCAATTTCCAAAGAGATTAGGTCTACCAGAAGAGTACGCTTCTCTAGTTAAGCACATAGTAGAAAATCCATTCTTAAATGGTGAAACTATTCGCTTAGATGGCGGAATTAGAATGCAACCAAAATAATGTTTGAATTTGCTTCAGAATATCTATTTTTTCTTTTAAAGATAATTACGGTTGTAATTGCCTTGGTTTACATATTTTCTGTTTTATCTTCTGCAAAGGTTAAGAAACAAGGGAAAGGCCATCTTTCAGTTAAAAATCTATCCAAGGCATTTAAGTCTATGGGGCTTCTAATAAATAAATCTCATTTATCTCAAAAGGAATTTAAGAAGTTGCTGAAAGAAGAGAAAAAACAAGATAAGAAGTCTTCTAAATCTAAAGATAAAGATGCAGTATTTGTACTAGACTTTATGGGAGATGTCCAAGCCACAGGAGATGTAAAGCTAAAAGAAGAGATTAATGCCATTTTGTCTTCAAAATTAAAATGTAAAGAAGTTGTATTAAAAATGGAAAGCAGAGGAGGCTCTGCTTATGCTTATGGGCTTTGTGCTGCAGAACTTAAAAGGCTTGTAGATAATGGTATCAATTTAACAGTGTGTATCGATAAAGTAGCAGCTAGCGGTGGTTATTTAATGTCTTGTGTAGCTACTAAAATTATAGCGGCTCCATGGGCAATAGTAGGATCAATTGGAGTTATCGCACAGTTACCTAATTTTCATAAATTACTCAAAAGAAATGATATCGATATAGAGCTTCATACCGCAGGAGAATTTAAAAGAACATTGACTTCTTTAGGAAAAAATACAGCAGAAGGAAGAAAGAAATTCATATCTGAACTTCAAGAATTACATACTGTTTTTAAAGATTTTGTATCTGAAAATAGATCTCAAATAGACACTAAGGAAGTTGCAACTGGAGAAGTTTGGCAAGGAAATAAAGCTCAAGATTTAGGTTTGATAGATGAGATAGGAACTTCTAATGATTACTTAATTCAACTTTCTGAGAAATATAACTTGTATGAAATAGATTATGTAATAAATCAAACCATAGGAGACAAGTTCTCATTTGCAGCTCAGTCAGTAATTGAGAGGTCTATTGATAAATTTTACGATCTTATAAACAGAGACAGATTCATTAGTTAAGGAGATTTAATGGATAAAACATTCAAAGCACTTCTAGTAGAAGAAGACAACGGCACTTACACGAATAAAGTAGTTGAGAGAAGTATAGATGATCTTCCTGATGGGGATTTACTAATAAAGGTTAGTTATTCCTCTTTAAATTATAAAGATGCTCTTTCTGCATCAGGAAATCCAGGTGTAACAAGAAATTTCCCACATACTCCAGGAATAGACGCAGTAGGGGAAGTATCCCAATCTAGTTCCTCTAATTTCAAGGAAGGAGACAAAGTGATAGTGACTGGATATGACCTAGGAATGAATACAGCAGGAGGGTTCTCTGAGTTCATCAGAATTCCCAGTTCATGGGCGATTCAGTTACCAAATAATTTATCTGAACTAGATTCAATGTGTCTAGGCACTGCAGGCTTAACTGCCGGGCTTTCAATTTATGCATTGGATTCTTTCAGAGGGATTTCGGATACCAAATCTATAGTGACGGGCTCGACAGGGGGAGTTGGTTCTATCTCAGTTATGCTTTTATCAAAATTAGGTTCTGAAGTAACAGCACTTAGCGGTAAAACAGATAAAGAAGATTTGTTAAAAGGATTAGGTGCGAAAGAAGTAATTTCTAGAGAGCAGCTATCAGAACTAACCAGACTTCCAATAGGTAAGCCTCTCTGGGATCTAGGTATAGATGTTGTTAGTGGAGAAATATTATCTTTGCTATTAGCTTCATTAACTCCTGGGGGAGCTGTTGCCTGCAGCGGATTAGTGGGAGGACCTTCTTTTGAGAGTTCTATCTTTCCTTTTATATTGAGAGGCAATACATTGATAGGTATTGATTCGGTAGAAATTCCACTTGAACAAAAAGAAAATATCTGGAAACTGTTCGCCAATGAATGGAGCCTGAGTCTTCAAGACACAACAAAAATAGTATCTCTAGAAGGAATTAGCTCAGAAATTGAAACTATTCTAAAAGGTGAACAAGTTGGAAGGGTTGTTTTAGAAATATAATTAAGGAAGAAATATGTCAGAAAATAACAACGATTTTAATGAAGAGGAAAGTAATAAGGATAGCGTTAATGATGCTTGGGTTGCTGTGGTAATCATATTTGCTTTAACTGCTATTGCAGTGCTTTGGGTATCAAATCAATAAGGAATAAATCATGGATGTTGTAAGTTTTTTAAAAGACCGTACTCGAATACCTGTTATAGGCGCACCTCTGTTTACTGTTTCTTATCCGGAATTAGTTCTAGCTCAATGTAAAGCAGGAATAGTAGGTTCTTTTCCTGCTCTTAATGCTCGTCCCGAAGAAAAGTTGGGTGAATGGATAACTATGATGAAAAAAGAATTAGAAGATTATAAATCTGAAAATCCTGAAGCAGTAGTAGCCCCTTTTGCTGTTAACCAAATTTGTCATCACTCTAATAATAGATTAGAGCATGATATGAATGTATGTGTTGAACATGAAGTGCCTATAATCATAACCAGTTTAAGAGCACCAAAATTTGTTGTTGATGCTGTCCATTCTTATGGTGGTGCAGTTATACATGATGTTATAAATATTAGACATGCAAAAAAAGCTGTGGATGAAGGAGCCGACGGTCTTATATTAGTTTGTGCTGGTGCGGGAGGGCATGCAGGAACTCTTAGCCCTTTTGCTTTGGTTAGAGAAGTAAGAGAATTTTTTGATGGACCAATAGCATTGTCTGGAAGTATTTCACATGGTGCCTCCGTTTTATCTGCACAAGCTATGGGAGCAGATTTTGCTTATGTCGGAACCAGATTTATTGCAACTCAAGAAGCTAATGCAAGTGAAGGATATAAAGAGATGATTGTTGATAGCTCAGCAAACGACATTATGTACTCAGCTACCTTTACTGGAGTTCATGGAAACTATTTAAAACCAAGTGTAGTTAATGCGGGTTTAGATCCAGATAATCTACCTTATGCCGATAAACATGATATGAATTTTGGTTCGGGTCCTGGAGATAATCAAAAGAAAGCATGGAAAGATATTTGGGGAGCTGGGCAAGGAATAGGCAATTTATACAATGTGCCTACCGTAAAAGATGCTGTGGATGCTTTAGTCGAAGAATATGAAGAAGCTAAAAAAGCTCTTCAGGCTAAATCAGCTTAATTAATCTCCTGTAAATTTAGGATCTCTTTTTTCAAAAAAGGAAAGCACTGCTTCTTTTCTATCTTCTGTCTCGTGCGTTAGAAGAGTCTGGTCATAATCCATATGCATAATGGCATCGTCTCCTGAGTAAACCAGTTCATTAACACTATGCTTTATCATTTGAGCGGCCATAGGCGGCTTAGAACTATACAAGTCAGCCATTTTTTTAGCTGCATTCATTAAATCTTTTTTGGGATGGACTTCATCATAAAAACCCCATGACAAAAGTGTTTGTGCATTTTCATTTTCACCACCAATCACCATTTTCTTTGCTTTTGCAGGTCCAATTAATCTAACAGCTAAAGGCAGGCCGAACCAATTTAAGTTTATACCTAAGTTAATTTCAGGGTAACCCAGAATAGCTTCTTCAGATGCTATTCGAAAATCACAAGCAGTCGCAATGCAAGCAGCGCCACCAAGACAATAACCATCTATGGCAGCTATAGTTATTTGATTGACTTCAAAGAAAGAATAAATAGCAGGTTTTCCGAAATTATTTCTCCAAGCTTCTAGCTTTGATACCTTTTTTTGTTTTTCTTTTAAATCTGCTCCAGCCGAAAAATGATCTCCTTTTCCTGCGTACACAACAACCCGTGATTCTAGGTCTTCTCTCAGACTAAAATTAAAATCAGTTATTTCTTTCAAAACTTCAGTACTTAGTGCATTCATGGCCTCGGGTCTGTTTAAATAGACCCAACAAATAGGACCTTCTTTTTTAACCTCTAAATATTTCATTATTTCTCCGCTAAGTATTTCTCAGCATCTAGAGCGGCCATACATCCAGAACCAGCAGAAGTTATGGCTTGTCGATATATATGATCAGAAACATCTCCAGCAGCAAAGACACCAGGTTTACTTGTGGCTGTCGATCCACCTTCTGTACCAGATAGTATTTTTATGTAGCCATCTTTCATATCCAGCTGATCGATAAATATATCTGTATTTGGTTTATGTCCTATAGCAATAAAAACTCCGCTTGTTGGTATTTCTTTAACCTGATTTGTTTTAGTATTTCCTATTTCAATAGAGGTTACTTGTTTACCATCTCCCTTAATTTCGTTAAGCACATGATCCCAAATAATTTCAACATTTTCGTTAGCTTCCTTTTCAAATAATCTGTTTTGTAAGATTTTTTCTGCTCTAAGCTCATCTCTTCTATGTACTAAGGTTACTTTAGAACAAAGATTTGAAAGATAGAGTGCTTCTTCTACGGCTGTATTACCTCCGCCGATTACAAATACTTCCTTATCTTTATAAAAGAATCCATCACAAGTAGCACATGCACTAACTCCTTTTCCTAAATATTCCTCTTCAGAAGGCAATCCTAAATATTGTGCTGAAGCTCCTGTTGCGATTATTATTGAATTGCATTCGTATGAAGCCATACTTCCAGTTAATTTATAAGTCTCTCCTGAAAGATCAGCTTGTTCTATATGGTCAAAAATAACTTCCACATCTAGAGTTCCTACATGTTTGAGCATTCTTTCCATTAATTCAGGACCTTGTAAATTATCACTATCACCAGGCCAATTCTCCACATCCGTAGTTGTTGTCAGTTGTCCACCTTGCTCTAATCCAGTAATAATGCATGGATTTAAACCAGCCCTTGCTGCATAGATACCTGCCGTATATCCAGCTGGTCCAGAGCCTAATATTATTAAATCGTGTTGTTTTGTTTCTGTCATGAAATAGGATTATATCCTTGATTTTATTTTAAAACCTCATTGAAAATTAGATCATGAACAAAATAATATATACAATAGGAAAAACTTAAATTCTGAAGTGGCAAAAAAGTCTCAAGCAACAAGAAAACCAGCTGAACAAGCTGTTTCTATATCTAGAATAAGGATAAACCAATTATTTTTTGAATCTTGGCTAATTGTTCAAGGAACCTTGGGAATTTTTATATTGCTTTCTTTGCTGTCTTATTCTCCTCAAGACCCTGGATGGAGCACACAAGAATTTATAAGCCCTTTAAATGAAGCTAATGAAATAAACAACACGGTTGGTACTTGGGGTGCTTATATAAGTGACTTTTTGTATTCATTAATAGGGTATATGGCCTATTTAATACCAGTCTGGCTAATCTATCCTGTTATTAAACATTTCTTTATAACTAAAGCGTCAGTGGGATGGCCCTCTTTGACGTCTTTACAGTTGGTAAAGGTAATAGGGTGGGCTCTCGTTGTAATCTCTGGTTCTACTTTACTTTCCATTTTTATTGAACCCAGTCAAACATTTCTACCTTATGAAGGAGGCGGGATAACAGGAAGTGGAATTTCTTCAAATACTTTACAGCCTTTAAGTTATGTAGGAACAGTTCTTATTTTCCTAACTTTTTTAATGATTGGATTAACTCTTTCACTGGAGATCTCTTGGACAATATTAATTAATAAGATACAAGAATATCTTTTGAAATTTGGAGGAAGATTCGGAGAGAGAATTTCTGCTCTTATCGATAAATTTAAAACTAATCAAAAATTAAGAAAAGAAAAAGTTAAAAGAAAAGAAGACGTCATAGAGCATGTAAAAAGAAAAGAAAAAACAAAACCTGCTGAAGTTTTAGAAGCAGCACCTAAAGTTGAAAAAAGTATAAGAGTAGAAGAAGAGAAGCAAGAACAACTTTTTGATGACACTGTATCGACTTCACCTCCTAAACTATCCCTCCTAGATGAAAAAATAGATGAGAACTCTAGTGAGACGTCTGAATCATCCTTAAGGCAATTAGGTGAATTGGTAATTAGTAAATTATCTGAATACGGGATAAATGATGTAGTTGTCGAATCAATTCAGCCTGGCCCTGTAGTTATAAGGTTAGAGCTTAGACTGCCGTCTGGTCTGAAAGTTAATCAAATCTCTAACATCAATAAAGATTTAGCAAGGTCGTTATCCAAAACGAGCGTTAGGATAGTAGAAGTAATAGAAGGTAAAGACACAATAGGCATAGAAGTTCCAAGAGAAGATAGGCAACCTGTATTATTGAGTGAAGTGCTTTCTAGCACAATCTATGATGAAGCTAAGAGCGCTTTGACCATAGCCCTTGGAAAAGACATAAGCGGTTCTGCAGTTATTGCTGATTTATCATCAATGCCTCATCTTTTGGTAGCTGGAACAACGGGATCAGGAAAATCAGTGGCTATAAATGCAATGCTCATTAGCATCCTTTATAAAGCTACTCCTGAGCAAGTCAGGTTAATCTTAATAGATCCTAAAATGTTGGAGTTATCTGTTTATGAAGATATTCCCCATCTACTATGCCCAGTGATAACGGACATGAGAGAAGCTTCAAGCGGTCTAAGGTGGTGTGTAAATGAGATGGAAAGAAGATACAAGCTAATGGCTAAATTAGGAGTAAGAAATCTAAACGGTTATAACAAGAAAGTTAGAGAAGCTATTAAATCTAAAAATCCTATACCAGATCCTCTTTGGAAAAAAGAAAGTGAAGATGACGATTCCACAGCACCAGACCTAGAAGAACTTCCAAATATTGTTTTAGCTGTTGATGAGTTAGCAGATTTAATGATGATAGTAGGTAAAACAGCGGAACAGCTCATAGCAAGAATAGCTCAAAAGGCTAGAGCGGCAGGAATCCATATGTTATTAGCAACGCAAAGACCTTCTGTAGATGTTATTACTGGTTTAATTAAAGCTAATATTGCAGCCAGAACGGCTTTCCAAGTGGCTTCAAAAATGGATTCAAGAGTTATTCTTGATCAAGGGGGCGCTGAGCAACTCCTAGGTAAAGGAGACATGCTTTATTTAGCAGCCGGTACCTCCATACCTCAAAGGGTCCATGGAGCATTTGTTAGCGATGATGAAGTGCAAAGGGTAGCTGAAGACTGGAGAAAACGTGGAAAGGCAGATTACATAGAAGAAGTAACTAAAGAAGAAGGTGCTGTTACAGGAATGCCTGGTATACCTACCTCTTCGGATGGAGATAGTGATGGTGAATCAGATGAGTTGTATGACGAAGCAGTAGCTTTCGTAACTCAATCAAGAAGAGCATCCATTTCAGCCGTTCAAAGAAGATTAAGAATTGGCTATAACAGAGCAGCTAGATTAATAGAAACCATGGAAGGGGCTGGAGTAGTAAGCCCGATGGCATCAAATGGCAATAGAGAAGTTTTGGTTGCACCTCCTCCTGAAGATCAAATGTAATGAACTGTTTTTTAAAAGAGCTATTTATCGTTCTTTTTTTTGTTTTTTCTACAAATCTATTTACTGAAGAGTCTTTTGAGAGTTTTCTTTATGAATCTTATTTCTCAGCAGACTTTATACAAATTACTACAAAAGATGAGGATAAAAGAACTATTACAGGGACAATAAAATCTTCAAGATCTGGGCTTTTTAAGTTAGTTTATTTAGAACCCTTTAAGGAGATAATAGCCTCAGATAGCATAGACTTATACAGATATGACCCTGACTTAGAACAACTAGAAATACATCCTTTAGATGACTTGGTTGAGAATTCTCCTGTATCTATTCTTTTTAAAAATAAATTAGAGCTTGAGAAAATTATTGAACTCAATAACTGCGAAGACTTAAAAGATAAAGTTCTTTGTGTAATTACATTCTTAAATAATGACTTCTCTATTAATGATATGAAAGTTAAGTTTAAGAATAATTCATTAATTGAAATTTCTTATAAAGATTCTTTTTTACAAGAAATAAGAATTTTATTTAGCAATCAATCAAACACACAGATTGATAAAAATGAATTCAAATTTGATGTTCCTGAAGAAACAGATGTTATAAGTTACAAGATGAATTAAAATTTATTTATGTTAGATCCTAAAATTTTAAGAACTTCAATAGCTGAAGTACAGGAATCTCTTTCTCTGCGTGGATATAAGTTGAACACAGATGCATGGGAAGAAATGGAATCTGCAAGAAAAGAGCTTCAAGGTAGTACCGAGGAATTAAAAGCGGAACTAAATCTAATCTCAAAAGAAATTGGTATTCTAAAATCAGAAAATAAAGATTCCTCTGATAAAGAAAAGCAGGCCTCAAAACTAACCCAGGATATAAAGAAGAGAAACAAAGAACTAGATTTAGTATTAAGAAACTTAGAAGACTACTCTCTTGATATCCCCAATTTACCTGATGCTGACTGTCCTCATGGAGCCAGTGAAGAAGATAATGTAGAAATAAGAACTTGGGGAGAAATAAAAGAGTTTTCTTATGAACCAAAAGATCATCAACTTTTAGGTGAAGAAATGGGATTACTAGATTTAGCTGCTGCTGCCAAAATAGCTGGAGCAAGATTTTCAGTTTTAAGAGGAGATTTGGCTAAATTACATAGGTGTTTAATTCAGTTCATGCTAGAGAGTCATTTAGAGAAAGGTTATGAAGAGCTTTATGTACCTTATGTTGTTAATAAAGATTCTTTAATAGGAACAGGTCAGTTACCCAAATTTGAAGAAGATTTATTTAAACTTAATGATGAAAGAGAGCTTTATCTCACTTCTACAGCTGAAGTTCCTGTTACCAATTTAATTAGAAATGAAATCTTAGAATCTAAAGAATTACCAAAAAAATGGGTCTGTCATACGCCAAGCTTCAGAAGTGAAGCAGGCAGTTACGGCAAAGATACTCGTGGGATTATGCGACAACATCAGTTTGAAAAAGTTGAACTGGTTCAAGTAGTAGAAGCCCAGGATTCAACTGATGCTTTGGAAGAGTTAACTTCTGATGCTGAAGAAATACTACAAAAGTTAAATTTACCTTATAGAGTGGTTTCTCTATGTGCGGGAGATTTAGGATTTTCTTCTTCTAAAACTTACGATATTGAGGTGTGGATTCCTTCACAAAAAAAATACAGAGAAATTTCCTCGTGCAGCAATTTTAAGGATTTTCAGTCTAGAAGAATGAAAGCAAGATGGAAAAATCCTAGCACTAAGAAAAATGAATTTGTACATACGCTCAATGGCTCTGGATTGGCTGTAGGAAGAACTCTTTTAGCAATTATGGAAAACTATCAGGAAGAAGATGGAAAGATAGTTATTCCTGAAGCCTTAAGAACCTTAATGCAAAAAGATACTATTTAATTGGCGCATCTAATTACTATTTTTGATTCATGTTGACTAGCAGCCCGTTCTCTCAAGTAGATACTGATATTTTTATCACACAAATAATTAGCTAATTTACTTTCTTGGGCCTCTTTATTAAATTCTGCTGAGTTTCGATAATCTATATTCAAAACTACTTTTTGCTCAAAAGCTAAATAAATCATTATCAAATCTAATCTTTCTTGATTTATATAGTTATCTAGATTTTCTTGGAAATAAAATTCAATAGTATTCATAGATTACCAATAACGATTGAGTGTTTACTCAAGATAGTTAATTCAACAAGTTGTCCTAAACCGGAAGGGGAGAATGGTGAGTTAAGATTTAAATTTAGTTTATCTGCTGATTTTTTACAGTAGTAAATATTTAAAGAAAGTTTTTCCGCTGCTGATTCCCATTTGCTTAGATTGATCTCATCTTTTAGTTGTAATAGAGATTTAGAGTAAAGAAAAATGTTTGTTATTTCCTCATGTTCCAATGTTTCAAGAATAGAACTAAATGCAACTGAATCTAGGCTATTTATCAGACAAAAATTTTGATTCTTAAAGTTTTCTATTTTGTCACCTTTTTTACTTTTCTAGTACTTTGATTAAGAGTATTATAAATACTAATAATCGTATCTAAAAATTAGAACGATTAATAAGAGATAGTGGAAATAAATTATTACATAAAGGTTGCATGATTTTTCAAGTAAAAATTTATAGTCCTTCTATCCAATTAAATTAATACATGGGGTAATTTATGAATCTTAAAAAAATTATATCCGCTTCATTTATTTTAACTGCTCTATTAAGCGGTCCAGTATTTGCTGATGTAGATACAACTGCTAATTTAAAGGGATCAGTTAATGTAGGTGGAGCATCAGTAGAAGTAACTCATAATCCAACAGGATTAACAAAGACTACTACTGCAAGTTCTTCAGGTAATTTCTCAGTTTCTTTCCTTCCTCCAGGCGGACCTTATTCAGTAAAGGTCTCTGCAGCTGGATATGACACTGAACTATTAGAAGGCTTATATCTTCAATTCGCAAAATCAGGCCAGGTAGCTATAACTTTAAGTAGATCAGCTACTGAGGAAATAGTTGTTTCTGCCGAAGCGGGCTCTGCAGCATTTAAGGTAGGTACTGGAACTGTTTTATCAAGAGATGAAATGGATGCCGTTCCTACAATTAATAGATCTGTAGCTGATTTTGCTAAACTTGATCCAAGAGTTTCTATCAATAGCGCTTCTAGTAGAGATACTCAAATCTCCGTAATGGGAGCAAATAATAGATACAACGATTTTTCAATTGATGGCGTTAGCTTCAATGACCCATTTGGTCTAAATGCTAATGGATTTGGTACTATGAGAAATCCAATCTCATTAGATTTTGTTGACCAAATTTCAGTTGATATCACTCCTTATGATGTTTCGAGAGGAAACACAACAGGTGGTTCAATTGCTGTAGTAACTAAATCAGGTACAAATGATTTCCACGGAAGCGTTTATTACTCTGAAAGAAATGAAGATAATGTTGGTGAGGACATGGATGGTAACGACTATCCTGCATTCGAAGAAGAAACAACAGTATTTACTTTCTCAGGACCAATTATTAAAGACAGATTATTCTTCTTTGTAGGTTATGAAGAGTTTGAAAAGGCATTACCATCTTTATATGGCACGGCTGATAGCAATGCTCAGAACAAACTGGATTATGTAACTTCAGCAATAGCAGATCAAATCAAAACTATTGCCATGAATACATATGGTTATGATGCTGGTGTTCTTAATAACATTACCTATCCAGAAACTCATGAAGAGTACACAGTAAAATTAAACGCTGTTATAAATGACTCTCATAGGGCTGTTTTAAATGTTTCTCATAGTGAAAGTGAACTACCTCAAGATTATGGAGTAGGTCATTTCAGTAACAACTGGTATAAGAAACCACCAGAAATAGATAGAGCTTCAGTCACACTTTACAGTGATTGGACGGATAGACTATCTACTAAAATAAAAGTAACAAACTATGAAATGGAAGAAGATGATTCATCATATGGTGATGATCTATTCCCAGAAGCTAATATAGAAGTTTGTGATCCAAATAACGCATCTGTTTGCGATAACATCTATCTTGGTGGAGATCGTTATAGAGGTGCTAACTTCATAAATGTAGAATCAGATTACTTTACGTTTAAAGCTACCTATGACGCAGACGATAGTGAATTTACTTTTGGTTATGAAAGAGAAGAATCAGATATTTATAACCTTTTCATAGCTAGGTATAACGGTGAAATTCACTTTGATAGTGTTGCAGATTTTGAAAATGGTCTTTGGAGTTATTTAAGATTCCATACTCCTATTGCAGGAAATGATCAAGTTGATACAGCTGCTGCTGCTTTCTCAGTGGAGAAAGATACTTTGTATGCTCAAAATAAATGGTATGCAAGTGATGACCTAACGGTAACTTTTGGATTTAGGTATGACAGCGTAGAAACACCTGACCAGCCTGTATTGAATCCTAATTTCTTAGCTAGGAATGGAGTACCTAATAACTCTCCATTTAAATTTAGCTTAGTACAACCAAGATTCTCTTTTAATTATGATGCAACAGATCTTTTTGATAGTGACAAGATTGCAAGTGCAACTATTCGAGGAGGAAGAGGGTTGTTTATGGGAAGAATTCCTAACGTTTGGTATGGAAATGCTTATTCTAGATCAGGTGGTTTAACTGACTACAATAGATTCAGATCTTATGATGCAACTATTGGAAACATGCCAGCTGCTAGTGTAGCTGATCCACATTTCTTCTGGTTAGGGCCAACAAGCAGTTATCAAGTTAGAAGCGCATGGTTTGGAGATGCTCAAGGAACAAGTCCAAATTTCCAAGCGCCTAGCTCTTGGAGATCTAACTTAGCATTAGACCTTATGCTTTCAAGTGGATGGGATTTAACCGTAGAGCTTAACCTTGATGAAATAGATAAAGGAGTTTTCTATCAAGACTTAGGACTTGAAAGAACTGGAACTTTAGCTGACGGAAGAGGTACTTATGACGGAGCTAATGACTTCTGGCTAACTAATGATGATCAAGGAGAAACTGAAGCGTTTACGATTTCTGCTTATAAAGACTTCAATGGACTTAAGTTCATGGCAGCTTACACAAACCTTAATGCTTCAGATGTATATGGTTTAACTTCATCGCAAGCTGAATCTAATTATCAATATATGCCTAGATGGGATGGTGAAAACCTTCCTGCAGCTAGAACTTCTTTCATGAATGAACACAAGTTCTTAGCAACTCTAGACTACACAGCACAAATCATCGGAGATAATGACACAAGATTTTCTCTGGTTTACATCAGAAAGAGCGGAGAGCCTTTCAGTGTAGTATTTGATGATGCTGGATGGGATAGCGTGAATGGACCTATGTTCTATTCTGATCAAGCATTAGCTTACATTCCATCAGGAGCAGATGATCCTAATGTTAACTTCTCTGATGCAGCAACGGCTGCTGCTGTTATGGCCCATGTCAACAGCACTGACCTTGCAGGATACAAAGGAACTTATGCACCTAGAAATGCATTTACTAGTCCTTGGTATGGCAGATTAGACCTTAGGATTACCCAAGATATTGAAGTAATGGATGGCCATAAAGTAGTTGTTTACCTTGATATGTTAAATCTATTAAACATGCTTGATGATGAGTCAGGTATTGTTCAAGATTACAATTACAATGCAAGTAGACAAATATTGGTTGATGGAACAACAAACGGTAAATTTAATATTACTGGTGTTGACCCAGATGATAACCTCTTCATAAGAAATGGAGATGGCCAATCAGCTTGGGGAATCAATTTAGGCTTTGCTTATAAATTCTAATCAATATTAGATAAAAAAACGCCACTTCTCAGTGGCGTTTTTTTTGTCTTGGCCCATTAGTTTCACAAACCCTCGCTGCATAATTAACAGAATCAGTAAGGGTTTGAGTAATATCTTTTTTATTCAAGTTAGCTATAAAAGTACCAATAAAGGCATCTCCAGCTCCATTCGTATTTTCAACTACAGTAGGAGGGGCTTTTACTTCTATATCATTGAATGAAGCTCCACTTTTCCCATTCGTTTGAATTATTTTATTGTTATCTATTTGACAGAAGGAACATAAAGTTTGAATTTCTATTTTATTTCCAAAAACATAATCAATGCCTTTAGAAATAATCCAATTAACTTTCTCTTTATTCATTTTAATTAATTCAGAGTCAGATAAACCAAAAAATATATCTACATCATGTTTTCTTGCTAAATCTAAACAAAATTTTAAGGTTTTAAATCCCGATGAAGTAAACACACTAAACGAATCAAATATTGCTGCATCACAATCTCTTAAAATATCTTCACTAATTACTTTCTCACTAAGATCTTCATTTGCTCCTAAATAAGAAGCCATAGTTCTTTCTCCATCACTAGTTACAAAAATAAAACAAACACCTGTATCTTGGTCTGATTCATTTATGACAACACTTGTTAGGTTATCAAAACCCTCCAAAAATTGATCTCTAAACTTATCTTGTCCTAATGAACAACCAAAAAAAGAATCTTTCTGATTATCTGAAAAAGCATAAATTGAGTTTGCTATTGAACCACCTGGCTGGTAACTAATAATATTATTTTTAAATTTTTGGAGATATATATCTCTTTCTTCTGCACTTATATGCTTCATATTCCCCTTGGGAATATTTAAGTAGTCTAAGTCTCTATCAGTTATGCTAACTTCTATATCAATAAGAGCATTACCAAAACCATATAATTTATTCATCAAGTTATACGTTATATTCTTTCTGATATAGAATTCAACAGATAAATTAGTATTTTTAACATTGAATAAAGAATTTCCCGTAATTTCATATAACCTAAAGGATGAAGATCCTTTACTTTTCTCTAAGTCTTTAGGTGATAATTTTAAACAGATAGGCTTTTGCTCAATCTCAGATCATCCGATTGATTCAAACTTAATAAATCAAGCCATTGAATCTTTTGGTTCTTTTTTCAAACTTCCGAAAGAGGTTAAGCATAAATATTTACTCGACGGAAAAGGTGGAGCTCGAGGCTATACTCCTTTCAAAATTGAAACAGCAAAAGATTCAAACTTACCAGACTTAAAAGAATTTTGGCATACAGGAAGGGAATTACCCTCAGGGCATGAGTATGAAAAGTGGATGCTGAAGAATATTTGGATCAAAGAATTGCCAGAACTTAAAGACTTAACACTAGAGCTATACAAGCAATTCGATGAATTAGGTAAGTCTCTCTTGAGGTCTTTAGCCATGTATCTTGATCTAGATGAAAAATATTTCGATAAGGTAACAAATTTAGGAAATAGTGTTATGAGAACAATTCATTATCCAAAAGTTGATATAAATGAAGAGGGTGAGAGGGCAGCAGCTCATGAAGACATAAATTTGATCACTTTATTAATTGGTGGACATCAGCCAGGATTAGAAATAAAACTTAAAGAAGGGGATTGGTTACCAGTATCTAGTCAAAGGGACACCATTGTTTGTAATGTTGGCGATATGTTACAAAGATTGTGCAATCATAAATTGGTTTCAACTACGCATAGAGTAGTAGCAACTAGAGACACTACTGATCAATCAAGATATTCTATTCCTTTTTTTGTTCATCCCAATCCAGATTGGTATATAGAAACTTTAGAGACTTGCATTACAAAAGATAACCCTAATAGGTATCCAGAAGGTATACTGGCTGAAGATTATTTAAGACAAAGATTAGAAGAAATTAAGTTAATTTAAATGGAATATTTACAGCCGGCTATAGGGTTTATCGCGCTTATATCATTAGCGCTAGTTTTCAGCAGTAACATCAAAGCAGTAAAGGTTAAATACATAACGATAGCAATGCTTTTACAGATAGGTTTAGCTATTTTATTTATAAAACTGCCCCAATCTACTTGGTTATTTGAAAAATTATCTGTGTTTGTTTTGTCACTAAAAGAGGCAAACGATTTTGGTGTTCAGTTTGTATTTGGATATTTATCAGATGGAGCACCTAACGCACCGTTTGCTGTTACTGATCCATCCAAAACATTTATCTTTGCTTTTGCTGGATTGTCTTTAGTAATATTTATGTCTGCTTTTTCTGCACTTCTATGGCATATCGGAATCATGCCTGCTATCGTTAATGCTCTTTCTCTATTATTCAAAAAACCCTTAGATGTGGGCGGTCCGGTGGGACTGAGCGCCACTGCAAATGTATTTTTAGGTCAATTAGAAGCTCCATTATTAGTTAGGCCTTATCTTGGAAAAATGACTAAAAATGAACTTTTAATAACAATGACTATAGGTATGTCTACCATAGCAGGATCTGTAATGGTGATATTTACAAGTATGCTGATGCCAATTTATGGTCCAGGCCTGATAGGGCATTTTATTTCTGCTTCTATATTATCGGTTCCAGCTGGAATTATGTTTGCAAACATAATGATTCCACCAGAAGGTAAGACAGAAGAGTTAGAAGGGGAAGATAAAAACAAGCTCTACAGTAGTTCAGCAGACGCAATCTCTCAAGGAACTCAGAGCGGAATAGAAGTTTTTATCAACGTAGCTGGCCTATTAATTGTTGTATTAGCCTTTGTTTATCTTATAAATTTAGTTCTAGGAGCTTTACCATCTATTAATGGTCAGTCTCTTTCACTAGAACTGATTCTAGGATATTTATTTGCTCCAATTGCTTGGTGTATGGGAATTCCTTGGGAAGAGTCTATAGCCGCAGGAACTTTATTGGGGGTTAAAACAGCCATGAACGAGTTTGTGGCTTATATTTATTTAGCTGATGTTGAGACCTATCCTCTTTCTGAAAAAAGTAGATTAATCATGCTTTACGGCCTTTGTGGTTTTGCTAATTTCAGCAGCGTTGCCATACTGCTTAGTGGGCTCGGTGCGATTATTCCTCATAGGAAAGATGATTTAATTTCTGTGAGTGGTAGAGCTTTATGGGCAGCTTTTCTAGCTTCATGTATGACTGGTTACGTAATAAGTCTAATTTAATTACCCAAGTTACCTGAAACAAAATGCGCCCTGCATAGCGGGACGTATCTTTCATTCCCACCTATTTCTATTTGTTCACCTTCTGAAATTATTTCATTTTTATCATTAATACGTACAACCATAGTTGCTTTTCTTCCACACCAGCAAACGGTTTTAATTTCCTTCAAATTATCTGCCCAAGCGAGTAAATATTTACTTCCTTCAAATAATTCGCCTTGAAAGTCAGTTCTGATTCCAAAAGTTAAAACTGGAATATTTAGTTCATCAACTACTCTCCCTAAGTCATGAACTTGACTCTTGGTTAAAAATTGAGCTTCATCGATCAGTAAACAATCTACTTTTGCATCATTTGATTGAATGTTAACTTCTTTAAAAATCTCTGTTGAGTTATTGAAAGGATATGCTTTTGATTTTATTCCAATTCTTGAAACGATCATTCCTTTTTCAAATCTATTGTCTTCAGAGAAAGTAAACATCATTGTATTCATGCCTCTTTCTAAATAATTATGGTTGGCTTGAAGAAGTGCAGTCGATTTTCCTGCATTCATAGATGAATAATTGAAATAAAGTTTTGCCATAAAACTAGTTTAATACACCTTAAATGTTGAAGCATAGATATTGTGTTAGTATTTGCGCCCTCTATGACACAAGGGAATGAAAAATTAGAACAAACAGATGAATCCATAGAGATTTCTCACCCAGAAACTTTAAGTGTTTGGGGATTAGCTTGGCCACCTATTTTAGGTAACTTACTTTGGTCAAGTGTAGGAATTATTTCGATTAAAGCTGTAGGAAGTTTAGGCGCTGAAGCCGTAGCAGCTGTAGGTACAGGTCAAAGACTTGTTTGGGTATTTCAAGCCTTATTAATGGCTGTGATGACAGGAACGACTGCTCTTGTAGCAAGGGCGGTTGGTTCTAAGGATATGCTCGAAGCTGCACATGTAACTAGACTAGCAATTTACGTCAGTCTTATTTTGTCCATATTGACAACACTAGTCACGATTATTTTTGCAGAAGAATTAATAGGAATTTTTGGATTAGACCCAGTCACTCAAGAACTAGCCGTTACTTACCTAAATATTTCAATAATATTTATACCTTTTATGACATTTGGAATGGTTATAGGTGCTTCATTAAGAGCAGCAGGTGATGTTAAAACACCAATGTATATAGGAATAATCACCAATATCTTAGCTATTTACCTTCTTTTAGGTCTTGTAAATGGTCAATATGGAATGCCTAAGTTAGGTATAGTAGGGGCAGCCTTAGCAATGGGAATCTCTTTTATTTTAGGATCAGCTATACAGCTGTATTTATGGATGGCTGGTAAATTAGTAGTTCCATTAGGAAAAGCCGGTTCATACACTAAAGAAAGACTTAATCAACTTGTGACTGTTAGTTATCCTGCCGGCATAGAAAGTATGGTGTTTCAATTCGGTATGCTCTCATTTTTCTGGATAGTTGCCATGTATGGAACGGCTGAAGTTGCTGCCTACAATATTGGAGTAAATATTTTAATGTTGTCATTTATTTTAGGTAATGGATTTTCCGTTGCTGCAGCTACTCTTTCAGGTCAATTCTTAGGAGCCTCTAATCCAGACGGTGCCTATAAAAGCGCTTATCAATCTGCAGGAATGACTGTTTTAGCTATGAGTTTAAGTGGTCTATTGTTAGCCTTCTTTGCTGAACCAATTGCTTGGTTTTTTATACAAGATGAGCAAGTAGTTAAGTATGCCGTGATATTTGTATGGATTTTTGCTATTTCTCAACCTTTTATGGCACTAGAATTCTCTTTGGGAAGTACTCTTAGAGGGGCAGGTGATACCAGATCACCTTTAATCATTACTATAGTGGGACTATTATTAGTGAGAGTACCAATAGCGTTTTTATTATTTTATTTAGAGATGCCAGTTCAATGGATTTTTGCGACCCTAATTTTTGATTATTTTGTAAAAGGTGTACTTTTGGTACTAAGGTATAAATCAAAAAGATGGATGAAAGTTTTAAAAATAAACGTTTAATATAAAATAAACATATGCAAACTAAAGGTGACTTAAGAATTTCCCAAGAGGAATATATATCTATAGTAGAAATCAATAGAGAGCCTAATAACCACTTTGATTATCAGCTAATAAGCGACATAGCCGATGTATATGAAGATCTAGATAACCAAAAAGACTGTAGAGTGATTGTTCTTTGCTCTGTGGGAAAACATTTTTGTGCTGGAGCTGATTTTGGTAAAGATAGAGATATGCATGATAAGAAAGATCCTTATGAAGAACTTTATAAGCAAGCAGTTAGGTTATTTAAAACCAAAAAACCCGTCATAGCCGCCGTTCAGGGAGGGGCTATAGGTGGTGGTTTGGGTTTAGCCTTAAGTGCTGATTTTAGAGTTGGGTGTGAAGAATCTAGATTTTCAGCTAATTTTGCTAAATTAGGTTTTCATCAAGGATTCGGAACGTCAGTAACTCTTCCAAGGATAGTTGGAGTTCAACACTCCCTAGATATGCTTCTTACTGCAAGAAGAGTAAAAGGAATTGAAGCCTTAGAAATAGGCTTAATTGATAGACTGGTTAATATTGAAAAAGTAAGATCTGAATCAATAAGCATGGCTAAAGAAATTACAAGCTCTGCTCCTTTGGCAGTAGAAAGTATCAGAGAAACTCTTAGACATGGACTGGCAGATAAAGTAGAAAAGATAGTTGGACATGAGTTAGAAGAACAAATGAGATTACAAAAAACTAGTGATTTTAAAGAGGGAGTCAAATCAACTTTAGAAAGAAGAGAAGGAAACTTTAAGGGGGAGTAATGAAGGATATTGAGATAAAAGAATTAGATGGAGGAGTGGGCGCTGAAATTCATGGTGTAGATATAAAGAAACTATCTAATTCTCAATTTTCTAGCATTAGAGATGCTTTTGTTAAGTATGGTCTAATTTTTTTTAGAGAACAATCGATTACACCAGACCAACATATTGAGTTTGCAGAACGTTGGGGAGAAATAAATATCAATAGATTTTTTGCTAAGGTCGAGGGATATGAACAGATTGCAGAGGTTTTAAAAGAAGAAGATCAAGAGCTAAATATAGGTGGAGCTTGGCATACTGATCATTCATATGATGATGTTCCTGCAATGGGTTCTATATTAGTCGCTAAAGAAATTCCTGATCAAGGAGGGGACACACTATTCGCTAACATGTATAAAGCTTATGAAAATCTCTCAAATGGTTTTAAAGAAACCTTAAGCAATTTAAAGGCAATTCATTCAAGCAGACATGTCTTTGGTGAACAATCAAGCTATGGAGAGCAGACAAATAATCAGATAAAAAACCCAGAACTTGCTACGCAAGATGCAGTACATCCAGTAATTATCACTCATCCAGAGAGCGGAAAAAAAGCTTTGTATGTAAATCCATCTTTTACAATAGGAATAGAGGGATGGTCAAAAGAAGAGTCTAGAGCTCTTCTAGACTTTTTATATTCACAAGCTGTTTCTGAAGAGAATATAACTAGATTTAAATGGAAGAAAGATTCTATTGCCTTTTGGGATAATCGATGCACTTGGCATTATGCACTTAATGATTATCCAGGGAAAAGAAGATTGATGCATAGAATTACAGTAGAAGGATCGCAAATTTCTTAAGTAAATGGATGCATTAGACAATATATTGCTAAGAAACTCTGCTAGAGGACTATCTCTACCTTACCCTTCAGAAAAGGAGATGAAAACAGTCTATAAAGCTGCCTTAAGGGCACCAGATCATGCATGGTTAAGGCCTTCTAGATTTATCCAAGTAACAGGTGAAGGATTAAACAAACTTTCAGATATTTTTGTTGAATACGCTAAAGAAAATATCGACGATCTTTCTCCTGAAATATTGGATAAATATGCAAAGGCGCCATTTAGAGCACCAATGGTTATTATTCTAGTAACAAACATAACTGAACACCCAAAAGTACCTGAAATAGAACAAATGCTATCTACTGGTACAGCGGCCCAGAACATATTATTGGCTTTGAATGCCTTGAAATACTCCGCTATTTGGAGAACAGGTATTTTTGCTTTTAATGAATTGGTGGCTAAAAAAATGGGGTTAGAAAAAAATCAAAGAGTAATAGGATTTCTTTATGTAGGCACAGGAGAAGGAAAAAATAAAAACATCCCAGATCTAGACCCTAAAGATTTCGTTACTGAATGGAATTAGAATTTAGACATATTTAATTTAAGATAATAAAATAAAGGTCTTTAAAGAAGTTAATACAAAATTTAAGAGAGTAAAGAAATGCTAGAAGCAGAGTTTTTTTATAGAAATCCTTTGGAAAATAATGAGGCTAAGCCAGCATTTGGTCTAGAAGAGCCTGACCCTAACAATGAAAGACCAAATCATACTGGTTTTATAAAAAAAATATCTAACGGTAGAGAAGAAAATCATACTTTAGACTCTTCTGGATTTTCTTTAATACTTTGCCCTACAAAAGTGAAAGATTTCTATAACGATGAAGAAGTTTCTTCTATTTACTATCCTGAGATGCATGAAGTAGTAAAAAAGAAAACAGGAGCAAACCAAGTTCAGATTATTTCTCATATTACAAGAAATGAAGAAGAAGCAGCGCAAGGGAAGAGACTGGGAGCTCATAGATTAGTTCATAATGATTTTACACCTCAGTTTCAATCAATTGTTGATGAATTTCTCAAAGAAGCAAAGAATAAACCTTCAAGAGTTGTTGTTTACAACTTATGGAGACGTTTTGATAAAGATGGCTTGGACGCACCTTTTGCAGTTTGTGATGCAACAAGTGTTTCTAATAAAGAATTAATACCAACTGATCTTCATAATTATGGAGGAGGTCAGGGGTTTGCTGTTGAAATTTATCAATCAGAACACAATGAAAAACACAGATGGTGTTATTACCCTAAGATGACTAGAGATGAAGCTTTAATGTTTAAAACATATGATTCTGCAGCTGACCCCTTTATACCAACTTTACATAGTGCTTTTGATGATCCTTCTTTAACAGGAAAGAAAGTTACCCCCAGAGAGAGCATAGAAGTAAGAGCAATTTGTTTTTTTAACTAAGTCTTCGAAAGCAAAAGATCTTTGTAGTACAATCCTTTTTTTCAAGAATTCGGATAGTTGGCAGAGTCTGGTTGAATGCACTGGTCTTGAAAACCAGCAACGGGTTAAACCGTTCGGGGGTTCGAATCCCTCACTATCCGCCAGATA
>Ga0208261_1000261_pt1 | contig 21898 bp, 21 predicted proteins | sample Knorr_S7_td_DCM__FD_185595 | JGI IMG/M metagenome (GOLD analysis project Ga0208261, IMG submission 185595) | Marine microbial communities from Southern Atlantic Ocean transect - Knorr_S7_td_DCM_ad_131m_LV_B (SPAdes) (version 3) | ecosystem: Environmental > Aquatic > Marine > Oceanic | place...
GATATCATCAACCAGACTGACACGACCGAGAGTTTTGATGGTGAAGATAAGTTAGGCCAGCCCATGGTAAAGGTATCTTTAGAAAAAAATTGGGGCAATATAGATTTATACGCTCTACTGGGTTTTAGAGAAAGAACTTATTCTGGAGATAAAGGCAGGTTAAGGCTACCGGTGCTGATCGATACAGATAGTCCTATTTATGAATCATCGGCTAAAAATAAAAGAACGGATTTTGCTATTAGATGGAGTCATTATTTTGATGAGTTTGAATTAGCTTTGTCGCATTTCTCTGGCACCTCTAGAGAACCTAGATTGATGCCTTCTACTAAAGAGTTAAACCGTTTAACTCCCTATTACGAAAAGATCAATCAAACAGGTCTAGAAGCTTTGTATCTAATCGGTGGCCTTGCATTAAAATTAGAGGCTATAAGACGCAGTGGCCAAGGTGATACATTTTCAGCTGCGACTGCGGGATTTGAATACACTCAAGTTGGAATAGCTGATTCCAGAATTGACCTTGGCTGGATCCTTGAAGTCAATCATGATGACAGGCTAAGTAGCTCTCCTTTTGTTGTAGGCACTAGACTTACCTTCAATGACAGTTACGACTCACAGATATTGTCAGGTATGTTTATTAATGAAAAGACAGAAGAAATTGGTATGTTAATTGAAGCATCAAGAAGAATTGCAGCCTGTTGTATGATCTCATTAGAAGCAATGTATTTTGATGACACGAATGAAGACAATGGAGAGATTAAGTTGTTTGAGCCCATTAAAGAAGACGATTTCATGAGGATTGAGTTCATATATTATTTTGGAGAATAAATGAAATTCTTAAAGAAAGAGAACCTCTCAAAATTAATAATCAATAACAGAGTTTTGTTTATTACTGCTTCCCTGCTTTTAGTTGTAATTTTAGGTAAAGGTGTCACAAGTGTGACATTTAACCCTGACATGGAAAGGTTTTTTCCAACTGATCATTTTGCTACATCGCTAAGCAACGAAATTGATGATACCTTTATTCGAACTGACAATATTGTAATTGCAATCAATGCCAAGAAGGATTCTATCTTTTCAAAAAGAACTTTATCTCTGATTGAGAACCTAACTGAAAAATCGTGGACAGTCCCCTATTCGATCAGGGTAGATAGTTTAACCAATTATTCGTATGTAAGATCTGTTGGAGATGATCTTTTAGTCGAGCCTTTCATTGAGAATGCATTGTCATTAGAGGATAGCTTTATAGCGGAAAGAGAAAAGATCGTTGAAGGAGAAGAAATAATCTATGGCTCTCTAATATCCAAAGATAAAAAAACAACGGTTATCAGCATTGTGGTTGATCCTCCAAACCCTGATGCAAATCTAAAACTGATTGATACGGTTGATTTTATTCTCGCATATTTGGATGAAGCTAAAACTAACCACCCTGAACTAGACATAAGAATGTTAGGAACGCCTTATCAAGAGTATATAAGCCCAAAAATGGTTTTGGCCGAAATGCCTATCGTCATGCCATCAATGTTGATATTGATACTAGTTTCTGTGTTTTTTTTGCTAAGAAGCGCTTTTGCTGTGGTAGCAACAGTGTTAGTGATCTTTTTAAGCTTAATTTCTACATTTGGTTCTGTAGGATACATTGGCAATCCATTGAACCAAATGGTTATAACTATTCCTATATTGATTATTACTTTAGCTTTAGCTGATTGTGTGCATTTATTTAGTATCTTCTTTCAACAAAGGATAAAAGGTTATTCCAGCAAAGAATCAATGTTAAGAAGCTTAGAATTAAATTTACAACCCCTATTTCTTACCACACTAACAACTTGTATAGGATTTCTATCGTTTAATGTACTTGACGTACCTCCTCTTAGAGATCTGGGTAACTTTGTATCCATAGGTATAGCAATGGCATTTATATTTACCATCTTCTTTGCAGCACCCTTATTTTCTTTCTTTGAAATAAAATCCCCTAAATCTGTGAATCAACAGGTGAATTTATCGAGAAGAATAGCTAAATTTAGTTTGAGAAACAGTAAAACTCTTCTTTGGTCGGTTCCCTTGGTATCTTTATTGCTTATAAGTCTGATTCCTTTAAATGTTCTAGATGAAAATCCAACTCAAATGTACGATGAAGGTTTCACCTCTTTTTCAGCTGATACTTTGTGGTTGGATGAAATGCTTGGAGTAACTTTTCCTGTCAGCTTTAAAGCAGACTCTAAGAATGGAAGTGTATCCGAACCTGAGTTCTTGAATAAAGTAGATAATTTTACTAAATGGCTGGAAGCTCAAGATGAAGTTAATCATGTTACCTCTCTTGCTCATACCATGAAAAATCTTAACAAGAGCATGAATGGCGATGATCCAAAATGGAAAAAAATTCCAGACAGTGAGGAATTGTCTTCTCAGTATTTATTTTTCTATGAAATGTCTCTACCTATGGGGTTAGATCTTAATAGTTCAATCAGTCAAGACAGATCTTCTACGAAAATTTCAGCCAATCTAGACGATATGAGTGGTAAAGAGTTCTTAGAATTCGATAAAGAGATAAGAGCTCATCTAGAAAAAAATGATCTTTCTGAAATAATCTCTCCCGCTGCAGGATTTAGAGTAGTCTTCTCTCACATAAGTTCTGTAATTGTAAATTCTCTTTTTTACGGTGTTTTCTTTGGCTTATTTTTAATTACCTTAATTCTTGGTCTTTTTTTTAGATCTATTCCTTTTGGAATACTTTCTGCTTTTCCTAATGTCTTACCCATAGGAGCAGCCTTTGGTATTTGGGCTTTATACGATGGTCAGGTTGGTTTCATGGTTGCAGTAGGAATGGGTTCCACACTAGGAATAATAGTAGACTTCACTGTGCATTTATTGAGTAAATATGACCTAGCCAGAAGGGAAATGGGTCAAACCCCAGAAGAAGCAGTCGTATTTGCCTTTGAATCAGTTGGCTTTGCTTTGATTGTTATGACAATTGTCATATCGCTTGGATTCTTAGTTCTTAACTTAGTTAATTTTATGCCTCTTCACGACTTTGCTAGGTTCTCAACAATATCCTTCGTAATGGCTTTATTTATAGACTTCTTGCTCTTCCCTAACTTACTAGTTAGATTCGATAAAAGAAAATTTTAATTCTTAGCTTTAGTTAAATAGAAAGCTAGAACAATACAAGGTATTAAAGACAGACCCGCAAAAACGTAAGTAGAGTCATAACTGAGATGTTCCACTAAAAGAGGAGCAATGCTGTTTCCGATAACAATAGATAAGTTAGAAAAGCCCATGAAAATACCAAAATTTGTAGCGCTTGTTTGTGTAGTGCAAAGTGCCATTAAGATAGCAAAAATTACGACCTTCATACCTGCTTCCGTGATATCCAAACCTATGATAGCTAAGGATCCAATTTGATAAGAAGTTTCTGTTGTGAAAGTGCTTAAGAAAATAAACAGAAGAAGCTGAGATACAATAAAACCTACAAGAAGAAATCTTTTACCTAGATAAAAAGATATTAGACCCACCGAAAATCCTATCAACCCACCAAGCCACATGCCAATTGGTCTTATAGAGCCTATATCTTCTCCAGTCATACCAATGACTTCTAGATAAAACTTATTATAAGTAACATCAAAAATACCAACGGCGATATTGCTGAAGAGCATAAATACAGCAGCGGCAATAGCAGTCTTGTTTAATAAACCTTGAGAAATTTCAGAAAGAAGAAACCTTATTCCAAGAACATTTCTGTATTGTTTGTGTTCTTCAGCACCTTCTTTGTGATCTAATTCTGAAGATACAAAAGGAAAAATAAATGCCAGTATCATGCAGCATATTAAAAATACGATACTTACGTTAAATCCATAGGTAAATAACAAACTGGATGAAATAAGCATCCCAGACCCGCGTCCAATTATCTTGCTACCCCACATATAGCCATTTGCCTTTGCAAGATCAGACTCCTTTAAACTATCAGCTGCCAAAGCATCTGTCGCTATATCACATGTAGCTACAAATAAATTATGCACTGTAAAGATTGCGATTAATAATGTAGATACTGCGGTCACCTCTATAAAAATTAAAGGCAACAACACTAAAATCATAATAATCTGACTAGATATTATCCAGAATCTTCTTCTGCCAAATCTTTTAAGGGTTAAAGAATCTATAATTGGACCGAAAAAGATTTTAAGAGTCCAGGGCAACATCGTTATTGAAAGCAGTAAAGATATATCAACTAAAGAAGCACCTTTAGTAGTCAGATAGGTTGTTAACGCAAGAAGAAACCCTGCCGAAAGCCCTTGCGATAAATACAATACACTCAAACAACTCAAATGCCATTTGGTACCGTTACTTAGTAATCTAGATTGTATTAATTCCATTTAATTTGAGCTAAAGATGTTCTTTATTAAATCATAAGATTTTTTTCTTGCTAAAAATGGTTCGCAAATGGTGATAATTTTTAATTCTTCTGGTTGAGCCTCATCTAAAAGAGGCTGCAACTTTTCTTTAACTGTTTCAGGACTTCCTACGAAAGTTCTATTTTCTTTATCATCTGAATTATTAAGTTTTATCGATCCCTTAGCTTCTTCTAAAGTAGGAAATGGAGCGAACAAACCTCTTTGACTGTTTTGTCTCCACATAGAAGCGCTTAAGGCGAGCTCCTCTGCTTCAGTATCAGTTTCAGCACATATAGAAAATATACCTACACTGATTCTTGGTTCACTAGAGAAAACGGAAGGGACAAAATTATCTCTATAATATTTAGCAAACTCCAAACAGTCTTGATTAATAAAATAAGCTAAAGACATGGGTAATCCAAATTGGGCTGCAAACTCAGCTCCTTGTTGAGACGAAACCAATAACCAAACTTCAGGCATTTCACCTAGACCAGGTGTCACATTGACGCTCTCAAAAGAATTTGTAGAGGAGGCAGTGCCCTCTAAAAAAGATTTAAGGTCATTCATCTTTGTAGAGAAATATTCAGGTCCTGTTGTCTTGGATCCATAAGCCAATGCTCCAGCTTGATAGGGATCGCTACCAGGAGCTCTACCCACTCCAAGATCTATTCTGTCGGGAAATAGAGATTCCAATAATCTAAAATTCTCAGCTACTTTATAAGGACTGTAGTGCATTAACATTACTCCACCCGATCCAATTCTTATGCGTTCTGTTTCGGATGCTAAATGAGGAATTAAGATCTCAGGAGAACAGCCAGCAAAAGAGGAAGATCCATGATGTTCAGCAACCCAAAACCTCTTCATGCCTAGAGAATCACAGTGCTTAGCTAGTTCTGTTGTCTCTTTTAATGCTAGATTAGCATTTGTATCAGAAAATATTGGCGACTGATCAACGGCACTAATTTTCATGCACTAAGGTCCAATAGGTTTATCGTCTATTACTTGATCAAGATATTCTGACATGCCATATCCAACTATGCCCTTATAAGTATACTCGGTCATTCCTTCTGTTATGCGCGTAACTAAATTTTCTCCATCTGGGGTATTTCTTCTATTTCTTAGGGGGATTAAGGATAAAACTTTTCCTTGAACTTCATATTCATCTTCATCTGTTCTGGCCCAGGCAGTAAAAGTTTTTTGGAAATTATCTTCATCGTAATTAGTGTCAATTTTGCAATCTCTAATTGATTCATACTTTCCATCTTTCAGAACTATCCCTCCTCTTCTTTCGGAGTCTTCACTTTGATGCACTATACTGAACATAAAACCTATATCTTTATTTATATTGATTGTTAGCCATCGGTACCACTCTATAGCCTGCCAATATCTTGGGCCCCAGCTTTTATCCCTTAAACCCAAACCATCTATAGTCCACTCTTCTCCATCTATTTTTATGCTTCCTTTTCCAGAGGTGTGTTGTTCATAATGAGCTTTTGAAAAACTTTTTTCAGGATCTTTCTCTAAACTTGTGCCGTCTTTTCTTACAGCCTGACCACCAAACATGGGTGAAATTCCACTAATATTTATATCAGCCTCGCATTGTACTCTTGGGTTTTCTTTGAAAGCTTTACTTGGATTTAACATGTCTTTTGGGTTTTCTAAAAGTAATATCTTTCCTTTGTAGTTAACTCGCAAAGATTTAAAGGGCTCTATCACTTCAAAACGCATTCCTCCAGCGTCGAAGACTTCGTTTGTTTTAATTTCTGGTCTTCCAAACATGAATCCTATCCTTCCATCGGGAAGATAAATGCAGCAAGTCATTTCGGCATAACCTTCGTTGGGCCTATTGCCTAATCTAAACCAACCTCCCATCTTCTTTTCGTGGTCAAAGACGTTGAAATACATGCTTTCGTTATAGTTTGAAGCCTCATCAGGCTTGTGATTAAACTCATCCTGAGGTTCAAGTATTATTTCGATTTCACTCATTAACTTTCCTTAATTGTTCCTGTACTTAGCAGTTTACATGCTCTCTTGCTATCTCAGAAGGGAAGTTCTGTCTTTTTAAATTAGTTTCAGAGATGCCCAAACGCTATAATCCTTCTAACTATTAGATAGATTCAAAGTAAATGAAGATATACACATCTAAAGAAACAAAAAAGATTGATTCACTAGCAATAAAAGAAACTGCAGAAACAGGTTTCACGCTTATGCAATCTGCAGCTGAATTCTCATTAGATGTACTAGTAAGTGAATTCAATAATGTAGATGAAGTCTTAGTTTTTTGTGGAAAGGGTAAAAATTCTGGTGATGGCTTCTTGCTTGCTAGTTACGCAAAAGAATTCGGTCTATCGAGTATCATAGTTATGTGCTCTCCAACTAAAGAACTTAAAGGAGTTTCCAAAAAAGCATTTAATGAAGCAAAGAGTAATGGAGTAAAGATTATTAATCTCAACTCTTTGTCTAAAATAAAAATTTCCAAAAAAGCAGTTCTAGTAGATGCTTTGATAGGAACTGGTCTTAAAGGAGACCTTCGAAAAAATATAAAAGAAGCTATTCTTTCTCTTAATAAACTTGGAGATAGGTATCCTGTAATTTCTTTGGACTTACCCTCAGGCGTCTGTGCAGATACAGGTTTTGCCAAAGAACCGAGTATTGTTGCAGATGTAACTTGTACTTTTGTAACTCAAAAACGGGGTTGTTTTACAAGTGAAGGAAAAGCTCTATCCGGAGAAGTGCTTTATTCTGATTTAGATATACCTAAAAAAATATTCTCAAAAGTTTCGTGCAACTCTCATCTAATCGATATGGAAGATCATCTTCATAAAATAATACTAAGGGATGAAAATTCTCATAAGGGTGCATTTGGACATGCTTTCATAGTTGGAGGAAATAAAGGCTATGGGGGAGCAGCAATTCTTGCCGCTAAAGCAGCAGCATTTTCTGGGGCTGGCCTTATTGGGCTTGGCACTAGACCAGAACACTTAGAGGCTAGCTTGTTATCATGCCCTGAAGTGATGACAGTAGGTATAGACTCTGGACAAGACCTTGAAGAATATCTTGAAAAGCCTAATGTCATTGCTATAGGGCCGGGGCTTGGTCAAACGGCTTGGTCAGAACAAATGCTCCAAAGGGTCTTCTGGGAAGCAAATAAAAGGAAAATATCCGTTGTCATGGATGCCGATGCTCTAAATTTATTAACTAAACTAAAATTATCAGCAAAATTACCCAAAAACATCATAATGACGCCACACCCTGGCGAAGCATCTAGGCTTCTTGGTAAATCTATAGATGAAATAGAATCAAACAGATTTGAAGCTGTTTCGCTTTTACAAAGGAAATTTAATTGTGTAGTTGTATTAAAAGGATCAGGAAGCTTGGTCTGCTACAGTAAAGGTGGCAAACAACAAATAGGAATATGCGAGGCTGGAAACCCTGGAATGGCAAGCGGAGGAATGGGGGATATTCTTACTGGAATAATTACTGGTTTTTTAGCTCAAGGACTAAGTCTTATTGAAGCGACTGAATTGGGAGTTGATATTCACGCAAAAGCTGCTGATTTGAAGAGTTTAGAAACGGGAGAAGCTGGACTCCTTGCATCTGATGTATTGGAAGAATTAAGACAATTACTAAAATATGAGTAAAGAGATTCAAACCTCAGACGAAAATCAAACTATAGAAGCTGGCTCTGCATTTTCAAATAACCTACTAGGAAAGAATCTAAGTAGATCTATTGTAATATTTCTGGAGGGAAATCTAGGTGCAGGTAAAACTACTTTTACAAAAGGATTGATGAAAGGTCTTGGGTACGAAGAATTAGTTAAAAGCCCTACTTATAATCTTGTGGAGATTCATGAGACAGAAAGCTTAAAAGTATTTCATTTTGATTTATACCGCATAAATAATCCTCATGAGCTAGAAGAGATTGGCATTGGGGAATACTTAGATGAAAAAAATTCTATATGCATATTTGAATGGCCTGAAAACGCTCAATCACTTCTTCCACAACCTGACTATACTATTGAAATAGAGCATAGCGATGATACGCAGTTGGATAGAAGAAATATAAGGATAAATGCATGAAGTTTTTAAAAATTATAATTCTTTCTTTATTTCTTTTTCCTCTCAACCAAGTCCTATCGGAAGTTACAGAAGAGCTTGTATTTTGCTTTGTTGGAGATGCAGGAGAAGTCACTCAATCACAGACAGAGGTAACAACAGCTTTACATGAATCAGACTGCTCTTTGATTTGGTATCTCGGGGATATTACTCAGCCAGGTATTGATACAGTAGATGACCCTGAATTTATAGAGAGATTTCTTAATCCATTCGAAAAAGTGCTTGAGAAAGAAATTCCGTTTTATTTAATTGTGGGTAACCACGACTATAAAAAAGATCCCTACGTTTATATAGATATAGCTAAGAAATATCCCCTTTTAAACCATCCCCACAACTATTACACAAAAAAATTTGGTGATTTATGTTTCTTTGCTCTAGACACTACAATATTTGACAAGTTGTATCTTTTTTATAAACGCTGGGGACACATCAACTGGCTTAAATCTTCTATTGAAGAATTAAAAGATGAATGCAAATTTTCTATAGCCGTAGCTCACCACCCTTACTTTAGTTCCGGTGATAGAGACTCGGCCAGTCCTCAATTGGGAATTTTTCTTAAATCTTATGTATTTGGAACTTTTGATATTTATATTACTGGGCACAACCATGTGCTTGCAGATGAAGGAGACAGGAATGACACTACTCAACTTATTAGCGCTGCAGCAAGCTTACCTGGTGGTTCTCCCGATAAGGCACCTACAGGCAAGTTTAATGTTGAGACTCCTGGTTACTTAAGGCTGGTTATGGAAAATTCAAAAAAAGCTAGCTATCAATTTATCGATGCTAAATCTAGAAATATTCTTTGGTCTAAAAGCAAAGAAGGTTCAGGTGTACGAACAAAGTAAAACTAAATTACTAAAACTAGCCCAGATATACTTATTTTCACTCTTCCAATATAAATTTATCAAAGAATTTCCAAACTTCTTCGCTAGCGTTTATATCATCATTGCCTGACCCCATGTAATACCAAAGCAAAGGATTCTGCCACCATCTAATCCTGTATCCTGGCCAAATATGCCCGCCGTCGACAATCTTATATAACCAAACTTCATTTAGTTTGTCTTCGGACCAATGGCGCTCGAAAATAATATCATTTATATCTCCTTCGCTTTTAGATGTAATTTTTACCTTTTCAATATTATTTAAATTATTCTTTATTGCCCAAAACTGAATTGTTTCTGGCAAGCCATAGTAAGAACCCCAGCCGCCTTCATTTTCTATGTCGCCTTCAAAAAAGGAAATCTTGTCATTAGTTCCATGTATTTCAAAAACTGGGATGGGCTTTTTAGGATTACAGTTATCTAAAGTTTCTTTCATCATTACACCTGCAACTGGCGCTACTGCAGAAAATAAATCTGAAGAAGTACAAGCCAGTAAGTAACTCATATCACCACCATTAGACATGCCAGTAGCAAATATGTTCTTTTTGCTTAGTTGATATTCTTCTCTTAGATAAAGGACAAGCTCTCGGATAAAAGAAACATCATTTATCTTCGAAGCTTGGTTGAATTCATAACCCACATTAAAAAAAGCATTGCCTTGGCTATCGATTGTGCCCTGAGGATAGACCACCGCAAAACCTTCACGATCAGCTACTTCATTCATCCTGGAGTAGGACATTATATTCTCAGCCGAACTTGTGTAACCATGAATAACTACGACTAAAGGGGCTTCCCTTTTTAAATTTTCTGGAAGATATAACTGATAAGTCCTATCTAAGCCTTCATGAGAAAAAATCCTTTCTTCAGAATAAACAAGAGAAACAAAGAGAGCAGATAAAAGAAAAATGATTACTCGTTTAGTCATCCTTTGCATGGAACCTTATTAAATTCTCGCCTGATTTTTCATAAAAAATTAAAGGATTATGATCAACCCCCTCAACTATAAGGGAATTATATTTAATGTCTAATTCATCTAGATAATCCATATAAATCTCAATACTCGGATAATTAGGATCTTCGGATCCTGACCAAATTAGTAAATTGGGGTAACTGCTAGATTTTCTTGTATTTACTGCAGCTAAGGACCAAGCGTCATTGCCCTTCCCCACAAAGTAAATATTTTCGTCATCCCCTCTAGGGTCATCTTCATAACCATTATTTTGTTGTATCAATTTTTCTATTTCATAAGATGCTCCACCAGCGGCAACGGTAGAAAAAATTTCTGGATACTTGAACATATATCTGGTGGCAGCTCTACCTCCTTGAGAAAATCCTTCAAGCCCCCTTCCTGTACGGTTAGCTAACGTTCTATATTTATTATCAATATGAGGAATCAGCTCTTTTATAAATACATTCTCTCCATAAGAGTTCTTTTCTTTAGAATTGTAATGACTTAATTCACCGCCATTAACAAAAATATAGAGAGCAGGGTCTATTTCATTATTACTTAATAAGTCATGAATAATATTACTAATTATTACAGATCTAGCTTCATTACCTGGTCTGCCACCATGTAAATAGTAAACTGTCCTAAATTGCTTATTCAAATCTTCATGATAAGAATTTGGAATGTAGATGTAATACCCAACATCTTCATTCATTGAAGGACTCATAAAGGTTGAGTGAATTAACTGCTCTGGCGTATTAACCCTATCGGAGATCTGATTAACCCAAGAGAAACCTTTGGAGAACTCTTTGATAAATAATCTGATTTCTTCATCATCTACAAGATTGTCTCTGTTTTCGTCGGCTATCGAAAAACCGATGCCAGGCCATTCAGATTTATCGATAACGTTATCTAAATTAACGTCTAATTCCTTAAAACCTTTTAAAGCAAGCTCTATAGCTATGAAAGTCGAAATGTTCTTATACTGCGATACAAGAACAAGACATAGAATTCCAAATGAAATCCATTTCAAATTCATTAATTTCCTACGGCAAATCCCCAATAGTTATACCCGGCTATCTTGGGAGTGCTTGGAAGGTACATTTCTTCCATTTGTTCAATCTTAAAACCAGACTCTTCAATTATCTGTGGAATGTTTCTATTTATGTTGCATCCACCAGCTATTTTCCCCCATATAGGATTTATTCTAGATTGCCATTTTTTGATATTCTCATCAGGAGCTATGCCATGTTCACAAAATATTAACTTTCCGCCTTCTTTTAGAACTCTTTTTATTTCAATATTTGCTCTTATCACTTCAGGAATAGTGCACATGGTGTAAGTTATTAAAACGCTATCAAAATGATTATCAGGAAGAGGAATTTCTTCTGCTCCGCAAGATATAAAATTAATATCCATGCCTTCTTCCTTTGCTGTCTCTTTTGCCATATCACTTAGATCATCTGAAGGATCTAAACCCCATATTTGATCAACCTTGGAAAGGTCATAGTAAGGCAGATTAAGGCCTGATCCTATACCCACTTCTAATACTTTACCTTCTGCTAAAGGAACTACTTTCTTTCTCTGATAGGTAATTGGTTTTGCACCACAAGCGCAGTTTAAAAATTTTGGTAGTACGTACTTATCATATAAACTCATCATTCCAATCTTATACTTTGAGTGAATAAAGGCAATGATCATGAATGAAAATTTAGAAAATAAAGTTTGTTTAATAACAGGAGCTACAAACGGTATTGGTCTTGAATCAGCGAGAGCTTTAAACAAGATGGGTGCAGAAATAGTTTTCATTGCGAGAAATCTAGACAAAGCTGAAAAATTGAAAGAAGAGCTTTTTCAAGATTCTGGCAGAACTGCAACTTCGATTATTGCTGACCTATCCTTACAAGATGAAGTTAAAAAGGCAGCAAATAAGTTTCTTTCTTTAAATAAACCCTTAGATATATTACTCAATAATGCTGGGATCATGAATCGTGAAAGAAAAGAAACAGCTGACGGATTTGAAGAAGTATTCTCTGTAAACCACTTAGCTTATTTTACTCTTACATTAATGCTCATAGACGCAATGAAAAATGCTGGCGGTGGAAGAATAGTCAATGTTGCATCCATGGCTTATAGATTTGTAAGTGAAATGAACTTTGATGACCTGCAATCAAAAGCAAACTACAAAGGCTTAAAAGTTTATGGTCAATCAAAATTAGCTAATATTCTTTTCACAAGAAGTTTAGCTTCGAAGGTTAAAGAAAATGATATAACGGTTAATTGTCTGCATCCTGGATATGTTGATACTGGCATAGGATTAAACAACAAAGGGTTCTTTGTTAGGTTGTTAATGAATATGGGCAGACCGTTTGCGAAAAAGACTGATAAAGGAGCAGAAACATCTATCTATCTTTGCGCTTCACCAAAATTAGATCAAGTTACGGGTGAATATTTTGTTGATTGTGAAGTTGAGAAACTTTTGGGCGCAGCGAAAAGCGAAGAGCAGGCTCAGAAATTATGGTCTATTAGTTCTGAACTAACTGGTTTAGACTTAAATTGAAGATAAAGGATCTACATCGATAGACCAGCGGACTCTCTTAGTCGTTTTATTGTTGTATAAACTAGCTTGACCTAAATCTAAGAATTTATGTAAAGAGTCTCTACTGCTAGAAAGTATGTTGAGTTCCCATCTGTATACTCCAGATTTTTTTTCCATAATCGCAGGCAAAGGTCCAATAGTTCGTATATCTTTTGGATAGGACTTGGATTTCTTTAGTTTACCCAAAAGAGATTGTATGAAATCTCTACTTACGTAACTATTAGCTGATTCTGCTTGGATTTTAGCCTGGAAAACAAAAGGTGGGGACTTGGCCAAGTTTCTTTCTTTCAATAAATTTCTTGCAAAACTCTCATAACTACCTTGGGTAAGTTCTTCTATTTGAGGGTGATCTGGACAATAGGACTGTAGTATTACTTTACCAGGCTTTTTATCTCTACCAGCCCTACCTGCTACTTGGGTCATTAGTTGGGCCACCCTCTCGCTACCTCTAAAATCCGCACTAAATAAACCTGAATCTGCATCTAAAATTCCTACAAGAGTTACATCAGGAAAATGATGCCCTTTAGCGAGTAACTGAGTACCCAAAAGTATCATTGGTTTACCTGAATGAATTTCATCAAGGTATTTTTTCATTGATTCTTTTTTGCTTGTTGAGTCACTATCTATTCTTAGAACAGGGAATTTACTGAAATAATCAACTAGAAATTCTTCAACTCTTTCAGTTCCATATCCAAAGGTTAAAAAATCATCTGACTGACATGAAGGGCAAGTTTTTGGAAAACTCTTTTGAGAATCACAGTGATGGCATTGTAATTTATGAGGTCTTTTGTGTACGGTCATCAATGCATCACATCTATCACAATTAGATAGCCAGCCACATGTTTTACAAATTAATGAGGGTGCATAACCTCTTCTATTTAAGAACATAAGCACCTGATTCCCTTTATTTAATTCTTCTTCAGCAGAATCTAACAATTCATCACTAAAACCTTGTTTTAATTCTTTACCTCTTAAATCAACTGGTAAGTATTGCGGAAGACTTGCTCCAGTAGCTCTTTTAGTTAAGTTTAATATCTGATATTTTCCATTTAAAGAATTGTTAAGGGTCTCTAGAGAAGGTGTTGCTGAGGCTAATACTACAGGTATATTCTCAATCTTGGCTCTATAAAGCGCAATATCTCTAGCGGAATATCTGAACCTATCTACTTGTTTATAAGACAAGTCATGTTCTTCATCTATTACTATCATTCCAATATCTTGCATAGGCATAAATACACTAGATCTAGTGCCGATAACAATATCGATAAGTCCCTTAGAAGCTCCGAGCCAAGCATCTACCTTTTCTCTATCATTCTTAGCAGAGTGAAAGGATAGAACCCTTTCACCGAAGTGCCTCTTGAACCTTTCTTCGGCTTGCGGAGCTAGGCCTATTTCAGGAATCAAAATGAGCACCTGCTTTCCTTTCTTTATTACTTCCTTAATAGCCTGAAGGTAAACTTCCGTTTTACCACTTCCTGTAATTCCATTCAAAAGAAAAACCTTATTGCGGTTTTCTGACTGAATAATTGAATCGATAGCCAATCTTTGTTCTTCATTTAGTTTTTTCTGAATTACTTCAGATTCAGAAATTTCTTGCTTTTTATAAGGAGACAGTTCCCTTACATATCTTGAAATAAGACCTTTATCTATGAGAGCATTTATAGAAGATGGATTCACTCCATAAGCTCTAGCGGCTCTTTGAGATAGCTCATGCTTTTCCTTTAAGATCTCAATTAATTTTCTTTGATTTGGAGATTTAGAGAGATCTTCAAGATTTACAAATTCGCCTTTGGTTGTGAGCTCTAAAAACTTTAACTCGGCAAACTTAGCTTCTTTTCCTTTTCTAATTGGGGGTGGAAAGAAATAAGAAATAACATCACCTAAAGGGTAATGATAGTAACGAGACGCCCAATCAGCTAACTCTAGGGACTCTTTATCTAGTAGAGGCTCGTTATCTAGAACCTCTTTGATATACTTAAGCTTTCTGCCATTTGTATTAATATTTTTTTTAACATCCCAAACCACTCCAACAAGATTCCTATTTCCAAATGGGACTACTACCCTGGCTCCTGGTCTGGGCGGAGTATCTTTGATTTTATTTGGTAACAGGTAAGAAAACTTTTCTGGTATTGGGATTGGTACTAAAACTTCTACTTGCTCTGCAGACATATACTTATTCTAAACCTATTCACTATATATTAGCATTTGCCATGTATTGTCTGTCTGGTATAGTGCGCCGGCATATTTTTAATTTCAAGGCTATTAAATGAGAAAAGACATTCATCCAGAATACAGAGAAGTACTATTTCACGATACAAGCGTGGACGAATACTTCCTCGTTAAATCATCTTTAGAGACAGACCAAACTAAAGAATGGGAAGGAAAAACATATCCTTATTGCCCATTGGACGTATCCTCTGCTTCACATCCTTTTTACACAGGCAAACAAAAACTTGTTGATACAGCAGGAAGAGTTGATAAGTTCAGAAAACGTTTTGGAAATAAGAAAAAGGCTGCTCCAGAAGCTGAAGTTATATCCGAGGAGGCTCCTATTGAAGAGGCTGTTCTAGAAGAAACAGCAGCAGAAGAGCCTATAGTTGAGGAAAAATCTACAGAAGAGCCTTTAGCGGAAGAAGCTTCTGCAGAAGAAGAATCTACAGAAGATAAATAACTCTAATTCTGAATAAAAAGAAGACGCGTAAAGCGTCTTTTTTTATAACTAGTCTTTATCAAATCCTCTTAGATATAAAGTCTATAATTTTTTTTGAAATCTTTTTTTTGTTCTGTCTTTGGATAAGTTCTTTTCCTTTATGAGTAATAAGAGTTACTTCATTCTGATCAGAATCAAATCCTATTTCTTTGTCCGACACGTCATTGGCTACAATTAAATCTAATTTTTTATTCTTGAGTTTCTTTTCTGCATTTTCTATAAGGTCTTCTGTTTCTGCAGCAAAGCCTACAACATAAGGTCTATCATTTAACTCACTGACAGATTTTAAGATATCTTGGTTTTCTTTTAGTTGTAAAGTCATTGCAGCATTGCTTCCATCTTTCTTTAATTTAGATTCATTAATATGTGCAGGACTGTAATCAGAAACAGCTGCTGTTCCAATATACACATCCATTCCTTTAATATGGTGCATCACTGACTCATACATCTCTTTTGCTGTCTTAATTTCAACTAGATTACAATTTGTTGGTGGTTTTAAGTTAACTGGACCACTTATAAGCGTTACCTTTGCACCAGATTCAATTGCAGCTTCAGCAAGACTATAACCCATCTTTCCTGAACTCCTATTCGTTATAAACCTAACCGGATCTATTGGCTCCTGAGTTGGTCCCGCTGTGATAAGGATGCTTTTCCCCAACATTGCTCCTTTGGAAAAAGATAATGAAAAAATTTCTAAAATTTCTAAAGGCTCCAACATGCGTCCGAGACCTATATCGCCGCAAGCCTGTTCTCCTGAGCCAGGACCACATATTCCAAAATCTTGTTGAATTAATTTTCCCAGATTCTCTTGTGTTCTTTTATCAAGCCACATTGCCTGGTTCATTGCTGGAGCTAAAGATACTGGTCCATCAAAAGCAAGTGTAACGGTCGAAAGAAGATCATCGCCTCTTCCAGAAGAAATTCTGGCTAATGTGTTTGCAGTTGCAGGTGCAATGAGTATCCCATCTGCCCATTTAGCCAACTCTATATGCCCCATAGCAGCTTCAGCTTCAGCGTCTAAAAGTTCAGTTGAAACTCTATTTCCAGATAGTGCTTGCAGTGTTAATGGTGTAATGAATTCTTCTGCAGACTTTGTCATTACAACGCGAACTGAAGCTCCAGATTTCTTTAGATGTCTTACAATTTCAGCAGATTTATATGCAGCAATCCCACCAGTAACGCCTAATAAAATATTTTTGTTAGCTAATGATTTCAATATTTATTTCCTTAAATATCAGATTATAGTGGCTTATTCTTGCTTGCTGTCAATGCTTCTGGTATAAAACGCGCCTCTACATAGGAATATTTAAAAAAAGTTATGTCCAAAGTCTGTCAAGTTACGGGGAAAAAACCACAAGCTGGGAACAATGTTTCTCATGCGAAGAATCGTAACAAGAGAACTTTTCAACCAAACTTACACAAACACAAGTTTTGGGTTGAATCTGAAAACAGATACGTCAGTTTAACTGTTTCCGCTAATGGCATGAGAACAATTGATAAAAATGGTATAGATAAAGTTCTAGCAGAAATAAGAGCTCGAGGAGAGAAGATATGAGAGAAAAAATAAGACTAGTTTCTTCAGCCGGTACTGGACACTTTTACACGACGGATAAAAATAAATCTGCTATGCCAGACAAAATGGAAATAAAGAAATTTGATCCAGTTATAAGGAAACACGTTCTTTATACAGAGTCGAAAATTAAGTAATTCCTGCTGCTTCTTTTATAAACCTTTCTTTTATAAATTTAGACTTATTTGTAGCATCAAAAGCAAGGTTTCTTGCTAATTTTATCCAAGGGTTTTTAGACCCAAAACCTCTCTTAAAAGCTTCCATCGTTGCTGTCATCCTTAAATTTACCTTCTCTCTGGAATCGCTATAAGCTTTAAGCATTGTCTCATCTGCAATGTCATTGCCTTCTCTTCTAAGTAACAATATTCTTTCTGAAAGATCTATTACATCAGACAACCCTAAATTTAGACCCTGACCAGCCAGTGGGTGAATGGTATGAGCTGAATCACCAACTAGAACAGCCCTATTAGAAAAATACTCTTTTGCATGTAATTGATGAAGGGGAAATGAAGATATCTCTTCACGTATCTTAAAGCTTCCTAATTTGCTTTCTGTTTTCAGCTTTAACTCTTTTAAAAATTCTGAAGGGTTTAAAGATAATAATTTATCAGCATAAGTTTTATCTGCTGACCAAATTAAGGAAGCCAGATCTTCCCCTGCAACCATAACCGGAAGTATTGCTATAGGCCCAGTGCTAGTAAAAATTTGAAAAGCAGTCTTGTTAATAGGGATTTCTGTTTCTAATAAAGTAACTATAGCGGTTTGTTCGTAACTCCATGTTCTTATTGGTATAGACGATAAGCTTCTAATTGATGACATTGATCCATCAGCGCCAACAACCAAACTGGCTTGTAGGCTTAGTCCGGAATCGGTTTGGACTTCTATAGAATCACTAGCTTGTTTAATTGAGGATACTGATATGTTCTCTAGAAGGTTCACATTTGGGAGCTCTTTGATCAAATCAAATAATGAATTTAGTATATTATTATTATGAGCTATCGCACCTAGCTTGCTTTGAGAAACATCTTGAGCATTAAATATAACTTTAGAAGAACCATCAGAATCCCATACTTCTATATTGGTAAATTCTTTAGAACTCTGATTAATGTTTTCCCATATCCCGATCTTCTTAAAAAAATCTATAGAGGCTAAATTTAAAGATGTGGTTTTGCCTTTGAAAAGTTCGGTATCTTGAATTATTGAGGGTGACCCTTTATCCAATAAACATATTTTCATTCCAGCTTGTCCTAATAGGAGAGAAAGTGATGCCCCCGCTACACCGCCTCCAACTATGATAGCTTCGTATTTCACTTAAGACTGAACAGTATTTTCTACATCCTCAATGGATCTGGGAACATCAGGAGTTAAGACTTCGAAACCATTCTTAGTTACCAAAACGTCATCTTCAATCCTGACGCCTATTCCCTTCCATTTATCATCAACGTCTTCTAAAGAATCTAAAATATAAATTCCTGGCTCTATAGTCATAACCATTCCTTCTTCAAGATCTCTCCAATCACCATCTTGTTTATAACTGCCTACATCGTGCACGTCCATGCCGAGCCAATGTCCTATTCTGTGCATATAAAACTTAGAATATTCTCCGCTTTCTATCGCTTTCTGCTTGTTGCTCTTGATAATCCCCAGGTCTATCAATCCTTCTACAATTACTTCAACCGATTTTTCATGAGCTAAATTCCATTTATTTCCTGGTTTTAGCTGATCCATAGACTGTCTGTGAGCCTCTAATACTACTGAATATATTTGTTTTTGCTCTTCAGTAAAGGAACCGTTAACAGGAAATGTCCTAGTTACATCTGAGGCGTAATATTTATACTCACAACCTGCATCAACCAAAACCATATCTCCATCTTTAAGCTCACTATTATTCTCTACGTAATGCAATATACACGCGTTATTACCTCCACCAACTATTGAATTATAAGCAGGAGACCTAGCACCATTCTTATTAAAAGCATACAGATACTCTGCTTCAAGCTGATACTCAAACATTCCTGGCTTCACAGCCTTCATCGCTCTTATATGTGCCTCTGTCGTTATTTCAGCTGCTTGTTTCATGACTGTAATTTCTTCATCTGATTTTAATAATCTCATTTCGTGAATTACGGAATCTAAAGAAAGTAGATTTTGAGGAGGCTCAGCGCCTGCCCTAGTATTCAGTCTTATCTGATCAATCCAGGTGCTTATTCTTGTATCTAAACCACAGGGGGAACTCATAGAATAATAAATATTCTGAGCCCCTTCCAACAACTCAGGCATTAAAGAATCTACTGAAGATATGCTTAAAGCTTTATCTGCATCAAAGTCCTCTATAGCTCCCTTTTGACCTGACCTAAAACCATCCCATTGCTCCTTTAGTGGATCTCTATCCCTACAAAATATAATAAAATTATCATTTTTTTCGTAAGGCCTTATCAATAGGATAGATTCGGGCTCTTCATACCCAGACAGATAATAAAAGTTACTATCTTGTCTATATAGATAATCAGTGTCAGAAACTCTTGATTTAACAGGAGAAGAGGCAACAATAATTGCTGAATTATCTAAAACTTTTTCAGATAATTCTGACCTTCTTTCTAAAAAGTTAAATTGCTTGCTCATCATATATTGTAATTTTATATGTAATGTTAAATCATGGTAGCAAGAAAAACAGTTGAAAGTTAAAATTAGACTCAAGAAAAGAGAAATGTCAGACGAAAAATTTCAAAAACTAGAGACGGAAGTTCAAAAACTTATAAAAGTCAGCCAACAGCTAAAGGAAGTCAATGAGGACTTATCTGATAAGAATTCCGTACTTAGAAAAGAAAATAAAAATCTAGAAAACTCCTTAGATAATGTAAAAAAAAGTATAACTCAAATTATAAAACGTCATAAAAATTAGAAATGACAAAAAACGTAACTACTGTAAATATTCTAGGTTCTTCTTATAAAATTGCCTGCCCTTCAGAAGAAGCTGAGGCTGTTAAGGAGGCCGCTATATATCTAGATGAAAGACTTAGAGAGATAAAAGAAGGCTCTGAACTAGATGATAAAAATACAGCAATAATAGCTGCCCTTAATATAACTAATGAATATCTAAAGAACTTGGCTAACCCGCCATCAGACTATCAAGATTCTTCCTCCTTAGAAGACCTTACAAAGAAGGTAGAGAATCAATTAAAAAGTTTGTCTTTTTCAGATTGATATTAGGTTATACTTTTCATTAGTTTCCTGGGTTATTCGATAGTTTTTACTACTCTCGAGCCGATATAAAAAAATTAGGAGATTTTGGAATAATTCTTGTTGTGCATGCCCAATATTGGGAAGCCTGATAAATTTACAAAGTCACCGCCTTGAACTTCACGGTTCAGGGCAGTAAATAACAACGGTAACCTGGGAAACTCCTCGGGAATGACTACAAAAAATACCCTTAGAAAAGAAATCTTAGAAAAGAGAAAACTCCTCTTAGTGCAAGAACAACAAGAGGCTGAAAATTCTCTCTTTCAGCTGTGGAGCACTATCAAGGATTCTTATAAAACAGATAAAGTTGCCCTGTACTATGCTGTCAATGGAGAGATTAGTACTAATAGGATAATTTCTTCTTTGATCACTGAAGGGTCTGAGTGTTTTTTACCTATAATCTCCAAGAACAAAAATGATAAATCTTTAGAATTTGCTCTTTTTAATGAAAAGGATTCTTTAGCAGTTAATCGATTTGGTATTAAGGAACCAGAAAACTCAAAAACCATTGAATTAGATGAACTAGATATAATCTTTTTGCCCTGCGTATGCTTTGATTCAAAAGGAAATAGAATAGGAATGGGCCAGGGTTTTTATGATGAAACTCTGAACAAACTTACAGCTAATAAAGAAACTCAATTAATTGTACTTGCTTATGATTTTCAAGAAGTTGAAAGCTGCATGCCAGAGGCACATGATATAAAAGCGGATGCATGTTTAACTCCAAACAAATATCTAGAATTTAAGGATTAAAGTTATTTTAAGAAAGATTTATAGGCCAAATTATCTGTTTCTTCCCAAAATCTAAAACCAGTTTTTTCTAAATACTTTATTAATTTAGAATAATTCTTAGATTGAGACTCAAATCCAACCAATACTCTGCCATATGCTGAACCCTGATTTCTGTAATGAAAAAGAGTAATATTCCAATTGTCACTCAGTCTATCCAAGAAATCTACCAATGCACCAGGTCTCTCAGGAAATTCAACTCTAAATAAATATTCTCCCTTATCAGAAATAGCTTTTGGGGCCCTGCCTCCAACCATGTGCTTGACATGCAATTTTGCTACTTCGTTCTCGGATAAGTCCTTTGGAGCATAGCCTTTAGACCTTAGATGTTTCATTAATTTATTCTTCTGATTTGAATCATTGAATCTGCATGCTACAAATATAGTAGCGTCTTCACTGTCTTCTGATCGATAATTAAATTCAGAAATCATCCTTTTGCCTAAAACCTTGCAGAATGACCTAAAACTTCCTTTTTCTTCTGGAATTCTGACACTTAGAAGAACTTCTTTGTTCTCTCCTAATTGCACCCTCTCAACAATATGTCCCAGCCTATCAAAATTTAAATTTGCACCAGAATTAATTGCTATGAGATTTTTATTTCTTAAACCTTTTGCATTTGTATATTTTTTTAGTCCTGCTAGAGCTAATGCTCCTGCTGGTTC